>WNGG01000243.1_pt1 | contig 56241 bp, 55 predicted proteins | sample 5400661 | NCBI WGS metagenome assembly WNGG01 (sample SAMN13153372, study PRJNA577476) | soil metagenome | isolation source: 100 cm soil or saprolite under Garry oak tree replicate 1 | place: USA:California | collected 2016-06-15
GCGCTTTCCCATCGCGGAGCATGAGCACCTCCGGCCTCGGTATGCCGTTGTAGTTGCTCGCCATCGCCAGGCAGTAGGCCCCCGCGGCCGGCAGCGCGATGACGTCGCCGGCTTTCAGCTCCGGCATCTCGATGTCGGTGATGAGGATGTCCGTTGACTCGCAGTACTTGCCGGCGATGGTCACCTTGCCGTCGGGCGCGCGTTCCGGGTCCGATGCCAGAAACGCCTCGTAGCGCGCGCCGTAGAGCTTGGGCCTGATGTTGTCGCCCATTCCCCCGTCAACCGCCACGTACCGGCGCACGCCTGGGATGTCCTTGATCGACCCGACCGTGTACAGAGCCATGCCGGCAGGCCCCGCGATCGACCGCCCGGGCTCGACCACGAGCTCCGGCACCTTGAGCCCCCTGCTCGCGCACCCAGCGGTGAGCGCGTGGCGCACGGTCTCCACGAACTGGCGTGGAGTCGGCGGGTCGTCGTCACGCGTGTACGCGATACCCAGGCCGCCGCCGGCCCCGAGCTTTCGAGGCTCATAGCCAAGCTCGTCGCGAAGCTCGACCAGGAGCCGGAGCATGATCTCCATCGCTTCGGCATACGGGCGCAGGGCGAGGATCTGCGATCCGATGTGCGAGTGCAGGCCAATCAGCTCCAGCCGCGGGTGTTCGAGGGCCTGCTCGACCGCCTGTCGCGCGGCGCCGGATTCGATCGAGAAGCCAAACTTGGAGTCGAGCTGCCCTGTCGATATGTGTTCATGCGTGTCGGGCTTCACCCCGGGCGACAGGCGCAGCATCACCGGGATCCGCTTGCCCTCCGGAACGATGTCGCGCAGCATCTCAAACTCGTAGGAGCCGTCGATGACGATGATCGCGCGGGCCGCGCAGGCGTTTTCCAGGTCTTCGCGGCTCTTGTTGTTGCCCAGGACGTGGATGCCCTCGCGAGGAAAACCGGACTTCAGCGCCAGATGGAGCTCGCCGGCTGAAACCACGTCCAGACCCAAGCCCTCGTCCGCGATCACACGCAGAAACTGCGGCGACGCAAACGCCTTGGCGGAATAGAGGACCTGGCCGGAAGTGCCCATTGTTGCCATGTACTCGGACGCTCGCTGCCGAACGGTCACCTCGTCGTACGCATAGAGGGGAGTGCCGTGCTCGCGCGCCAGGTCGACGAGATCGCAGCCACCGACCTCCATGTGGCCGGCGGCATTCACTGCGTATGTGATCGGAAAGAGCATCTCTAGCTCCTCTCCGGTCGGGAAAGGAGCTCGGGAGGAGAAAGGTTCAGAGGTTTGCTAGTTCGGTCCGGAGCCGCAGGAGCCGCACGCGCCGCCGCAGCAACCGCCACCGCCACCGCTCTCGAAGTCGAGAGACTGCGACGACTCGCTGCCGCCCGCGACCGCAAAGCTCGACACGAGAACCCGGGTCTTGGTCGACTCGCAGGCGGGACACATCTGCGCGGTGTCGCGCTCCGCGAACCTGGTCAGGACCTCGAAGGTCTCAGCGCAGCTTTCGCACCGATACTCGTAGATGGGCATCTCAGTGAACGATTCTAAGCTCGCCGAGCTCGTCCGATTGATCTCGGAGTGGCCGGGCCTCATGGCACGGCCAGACCTGGGGCTCGTCGAGGACGGACTCGTCTTGCTGGAGCACCTCGGTAATGCCCGTACCCTGGTCGACGTCGGCGCAGGCGCCGGCCTGCCCGGGCTGGCGCTGAAGATCGCCCGGCCCGAGCTGCAGATGACGCTCGTCGAAGCCGACCAGGCCAAGGCTGCATTCCTGGTCCACGCCTGCGCTGCGCTGAATCTGGCCGGCGTCGAAGTGGTGGCCAGGCGCGCCGAGGAGGCCGGGCACGATCCGCGCTTGAGGGAGGCGTTCGATATGGCCGTGGCGCGAGCGCTGGCTCCGTTGCCGGTGCTCGTCGAGCTCTGCCTGCCGCTCGTCAGAGTCGGGGGGAAGCTGCTGGCGCAAAAGACATCGAGCGAGGATCCGGCGGCCGCGGCCCACGCCATCGAAGTGCTGGGGGGCGAGCCCGCCCAGATTCACGTTTCTCCTTCGGCTGCGCGGTCGTCTGGAACCGTTGTCGTCGTGGTCAAATCCCGCCCCACGCCGGCAACGTATCCGAGACGCCCGGGCGTGCCGGCCCGAAAACCCCTCTGAGCTCTGGGCCCGGACATTTCGCGCTTCTGGCGCCAAACGTGCGGAATTCGGAGCCCAAATCGCACTTTTGGCGCCAAACGTGCGGAATCGGGCTAATTCTTCGGGGAAGGGCAAGAAGAAGGCGGCGCGGGCGCCCACCACCCACGCCGATCGCGGTGACTTCTAGTTCGGTCAGGTCAGGATTATCTGCCCGTTCGCTTTGATCGTCTTCAGATTGGTGAGCGCGAGTTCCTGAACACCCGTGGGAAGCGGGGCGTACTGCAGCGACGTGCCCTCCGACTGGCCATCGGTGACGAGCCACTTGAAGAGATAAGCGAGCGCCTTCCCCTTCTTGGTGTCGCTGACCGAGGTCGGCAGGATGACCCAGCTGAAGCCGGCGATCGGGTACGCGTCATCGCCGGTGGCGTTGGTGATCGAGAAGTTGGTCGGGCTGACGTTGCTGTTCGACGCGGCCGCTGCTGTGGCACCGGCCACGCTCGCCTGCAGGAACTTGCCGTTGGCGTTCTTCAAGTACGCCTGGCTCATGCCGGTCTGGACGACATACGCCAGCTCGACGTAGCCGATCGCGCCGGCGGTGGTCGACACCGCCTGCGCCACGCCCTGGTTGCCGCTGCCGCCGATGCCGGCCGGCCAGCTGACGGCCTTGGCAACCCCGACTTTCGACTTCCACTCATCAGAGACCTTGGCCAGATAATCGGTGAAGTGGTACGTGGTGCCGCTGCCGTCGGAGCGGTGAACGACCTGGATTGCGCTGCTCGGCAGGTTGACGCCGGTGTTCATGGCAGTGATCGCGGGGTCGTTCCAGTTCTTGATGTGGCCCAGGTAGATGTTGGCCAGGGTCGCCCCGTCGAGCAGCAGCTTGCTCACGCCCCGGAGGTTGTACGCGATGCTTTCCACGCCCAGGGTCGTCGGCACCTGGACGAGCGCGCTGGCGCCGCCCTTCACCTTGGCGATGTCAGCCGCTCCCATCGGGACATCGCTCGCGCCGAAGTCGACGGTGCCGGCGATGAACTGCTGGATGCCGGCTCCCGAGCCGACCGCCTGGTAGTTGACGGTCACCTGCGGATATTTCGCCGTGTAGTCGAAGAAGGCCTTCTTGTAGAAAGGGTCGGGGAACGTCGCGCCGGCGCCAGTCAGCGCGCCGCTGCCAACGTCGGCCGTGCTGTTGGTGGTCCCGCCGCAAGCGGCGGCGATCATGACGGCGACCACTCCCACGAGCAGTGCGCGCCCCATGGAACTGACTGCAAGCATCGAAACCCTCCTCACCATCGAACCCTGGCGCTTGATGGGCGTCACGCTACCTAGACCCGTTTAAGCACGGGTTAACCGCTCCTTAAGCGTCCGGGCAAAGGAGCGCTCCTATACTCCGGCCGTGATCTGGGATCGGCGCGCAGATGAGCATCCGGAGCTGCGGCCCGCAGGCCACGATCCGTTTGCGGCGCTGCTCGAGCACGCGCCCGTGATAGCTCTCCTGCTCGACTCGGAAAACCACGTCGTGGCCGCCAATCACGAGGCGCGCGTCTTCTTCGGCATCAACCCAGCGCGACTGCCGGCAAGTCTCGTCGAGGTGACCCTCGAGGCGCACCTGCTCGGCGCTCTGCTCAACAACGCCAACGAGTCGGAGGTACATCTCGTCCATCACCGCCGCAACGTCATCGTCAAGCTCGTCCCCGGTTTGCGCGAGGGCGAGACGTTGATGTTCTTGTCCGACGTCACCGAGCTGCGCCACCTGGCTCGGGTGCGCCAGGAGTTTGTGGCCAACCTCGTGCACGAGCTGAAGACACCGATCACATCGCTTCGTCTCACCGCCGAGAGCCTCCTCGGCGACCCGGCCGCGAAGGACCGGCATCGGTTCGCCGAGCGGCTGGTGAAGGAGGCTGACCTCCTGAGCAACATCATCGACAACCTGCGCCAGCTGGGCGAAATCGAGGCGCGGACGATGGCCGTGGACATGTCGTCGGTTGACCTCGCCGAGCTCGTTCGCGAAAGTGTGACCCGGCTCGGATTCGATCGGCCTGTCAGCACCGCGATCCCCGAAGGGGTGAGCATCAAGACCGACCGCCCCAAGCTGGTGCAGGCCCTGGACAACCTGCTCGACAACGCCGCCAAGTTCTCACCTCCCGGAACCCAGATCGACATCAGCGCTGCCGTGGTCGACCGAGAGGTCCGGCTCAGCGTTCGCGATCGCGGGCCGGGAATCTCGCCGGAGCACTGGACCCGCGTTTTTGAGCGCTTCTACAAGGTGGATCGAGCGCGCCCCCGTGAGGCGGGCGGCTTCGGCCTCGGGCTCGCGATCACCAAGCACCTCGTTCAGGTGCTGGGCGGCCGGATCTGGACCGAGACCGCCCGGGATGGCGGGCAGGTATTCACGATCGCCCTCCCAGGGGAAGTCTTAACGAGCCCATAAACCGGCTTTAACCCGCCGCTGCCTATCCTGGTACGGGGTGGCGGACTACAGGCCGATGATTCAGCCGATGGCCCAGGTCCAGAGGCCCGAGCTGCGTGCGGTCCCCGGCCGCGCATCGACCAAGTTCAAGGTCGACGCGCTTTCGTTCTTCTACGGGCCGCGGCAGGCCCTGAAGGACGTCAGGTTCGACATCCCGGAGCACCGGATCACGGCCATCATCGGACCCTCAGGCTGCGGCAAGACCACGCTGCTCCGGGTCTTCAACCGCATGTACGACCTCGTTCCGGGCGCCCGCGCCCAGGGCTCGGTGCTCATGGACGGGGAGGACATCTTGACCACGACGCACCTCCTCGACCTGCGTCAGAAGGTGGGCATGGTCTTCCAACGGCCGAGTCCGTTTCCGATGTCGATTCGCGACAACGTCGCCTTCGCCCCCCGCCTGCTCGGCTGGAGCTCAACCCAGATCAACGAGGTCGTCCGGCGCAGCCTCGAGAGCGCTGCCCTCTGGGACGAGGTGTCCGACCGGCTCGATTCACCTGCCACATCTCTGTCGGGCGGGCAGCAGCAGCGCCTTGTGATAGCGCGGTGCCTGGCGGTGAGCCCACAGGTCATCCTCATGGACGAGCCGTGCTCGGCGCTCGACCCGGTTGCCACGCTCAAGATCGAAGACCTGATGGTGCAGCTCGCTCGCGAGTACACCATAGTCATCGTCACCCACAACATGCAGCAGGCGGCGCGCGTGTCGGACTTCACCGCCTTCATGCTCATGAACATCGAGGGACGGTTCGGCGAGCTGATCGAGTTCGCTCCCACCGCGGATCTCTTCAACCGGCCGAAGGACCAGCGCACAGAGGCTTACATCACCGGGCGGTTCGGGTAGACATTTGCCTCGGCTGACATTCGAAAGAGAGCTGGCGAGCCTGCGCGAATCGATCGTCCGCATGGGCGCGCTGGTCGAGTCGCAGATCGAGGCGTCGCTCGACGCGCTCAGGAGGCGGGACGGGTCGGCGGCCGAGAAGGTGCGCAGCCAGGACCAATACCTGAACGAGCTCTTCAAGCAGATCCGCGAGCAGATCTTCATGGTCATCGCCACCCAGCAGCCGGTCGCGCGCGACCTTCGCCGCCTGATGGGCATCCAGTACATCGCCACCGAGCTCGAGCGGATGGGCGACTACGCCGTCCGCATCGCTCGCATGACGAAGACGCTGGTCGGACTGCCTGACCGGCCTCTGCGCGCGGAGTTCGGACTCATGGGTGACCTCGCCATCGGCCAGGTGCACGACATCCTGGAAGCTCTCATCGAGGAGAACGAGGCTAGGGCTCGTGAGGTCGCCGGCCGCGACAACGAGATCGACCGCCTGTACCACCGCACCTTCGATGAGCTGGTCGCGGAGATGGGCACTGGCAAGACCGACTCTGACGGAGCCCTTCGCGCGGTGACGCTGTTGCTCGTCGCCCACAACCTCGAGCGCATCGCCGACCGCGTCACCAACGTGGCCGAGGACATCATCTTCCTGGAGACGGGCCAGGTGGTCGAGCTGGGATGAGCCGAACGCCGGCAGGGGGGAGCTTCGGCCGCGTCCTGGTCGTCGAGGACGACGAGGGGATCCGCGAGATGCTCAAGTACAACCTCGTCGCCGCGGGCTTTTCGGTCCAGGAAGCCAGCGACGGAGCCTCCGGCCTGCGCACCGCTCGCACCGCGCGGCCGGACCTCGTCCTCCTCGACCTGATGCTCCCGGGCATGAGCGGCTTCGACTTCTGTCGAGCCCTTCGCAAGACGACTCGCGTGCCGATCATCATCATCACGGCCAAGGACGCGGAGGTTGACAAGATCGTCGGACTGGAGCTCGGCGCCGATGACTACATCACCAAGCCCTTCTCCATTCGTGAGGTCCTGGCGAGGGTGCATGCGGTGCTGCGGCGCTCCCAGCCCGAGGCCAACGAGCCCAAAGCGATTCCGGAGCAGGACACCTTCGGCACATTCACGATCGACAGGGCGGCGCGGCGGGTGATCCTCGACGGAGGTGACGTCAAGCTGACGGCCCGAGAGTTCGACCTCATCTCGTACCTGCTCGCGTTCCCAGGTCGTGTGCACACGCGCGACTCGCTCCTCGAGAACGTCTGGGGCCACGAGTTCAACGGTGACCGCAAGACCGTTGACGTGCACGTGCGCTGGCTGCGCGAAAAATTCGCCGGGCGAGCTCCGTTTGAGATCGTCACAGTACGGGGGATCGGCTACCGGCTCGATCGGGCCGGAACCGAGGTTGTGAGCGGTGCACCTGAGCCGGCGCCCGCTCCACACGATGGCAGCGTTGGCCGCCGCGGCCGATAAAGCGCTCAGCCTCCCTGCGGCCCCGCCGCGGGTGCCGGATCGCTTTCGCACCTTCACCGCCGTCGTCAGCTGTGCCGTGCCGCTGGCGTTGATCCTGATCGTCCTGATCCTCTTTCAACGCGCGCAGCCCTCTATCCGCCAGTTCGGGCTCGGCTTCCTGATCGACACCAACTGGAACCCTGTCACCGAGAAATTCGGCGCCCTGCCCGCCATCTTCGGGACCGTCACGACCAGTGCCATCGCCCTCGCCATCGCCCTCCCGGTGGGCGTGGCGGTGGCGGTTCTTCTCGCCGAGCCGGGAGCGCAGGGCGTCCGGGCGGCGATGGGCACGGGGATCGAGCTCCTGGCGGCGATTCCGAGCGTGGTCTACGGCATCTGGGCGCTCTACGTGCTGGCGCCGTGGGCGCTCCTGCACCTCGAAGTGCCACTCACGGAGCGGCTCGGGTTCATCGGGTTCCTCAGCGGACCGCCGCGCCAGACCAGTCTGTTCACCGCCTCCCTGGTGCTTGCGGTCATGATCCTGCCCACCCTCTCGGCGGTGTCTAGGGACGTCATCCGCGCCGTCCCGCACGGGCTCCGGGAGTCCTCCATCGCCCTCGGCGCGACCTGGTCGGAGACGATGTGGCGCGTGGTCCTGCCGGCGGCGAAGGCCGGCATCTTCGGCGCCACGGTGCTCGCGCTTGGACGCGCGCTCGGCGAGACCATCGCCGTCACGATGGTGATCGGCAACCGGTACGAGATCCCGCACTCGATCTTCTCCCCCGCCTACACGCTTGCGAGCGTCATCGCCAACGAGTTCACCGAGGCGACTGGTGACATGCACCCTGCGGCGCTTGTCGAGCTGGGCCTGGTGCTGATCCTGGTCACCCTCACCGTCAACGTGCTCGCGCTTCTTCTCGTGCGCTCGTCACAGGCTCGGGTCGCGGCATGAACCGAAACCTGTGGCGGCGTTTCAAGAACACAGGCGCGATGGCCGTCATCTACCTGCTGACCGCGCTCGCCCTCGTGCCTCTCGGTCTCGTGCTGTGGTTCACCATCAGCAAGGGACTGCCCGCGGCGGGCCATCTCGAGTTCTTCGTGAACGTCGAGCGCCCTTCCGGGATCCCGGGCGCGGGCATCGCCAATGCAATCGTCGGGACCGCGATCATGGTCGGCCTCGCCTCCCTGGTCGCGATACCGGTCGGCGTGCTGAGCGGCACCTACCTCGTCGAGTACGGGCACGCCCGCTGGGCGAACTGGGTCAGGCTCGCAAGCGACGTGCTGGTGGGAGCCCCGTCGATCGCTCTCGGCCTCTTCGCCTATGCGCTGCTGGTGGCGCCGCTCCATCACTTCTCGGCCATGTCCGCGTCGGCCGCGCTTGCGATCCTGATGTTGCCGGTTGTGATCCGCACCACGGAGAGCGCGGTCGGGCTCATACCCCACGGCCTTCGCGAATCCGGGCTCGCGCTCGGACTGCCGCGCTGGCGTGTCTCACTGCAGCTCATCCTTCCAGCCGCTGCGCCGGGTGTCATCACGGGTGCTCTGCTCGCGGTCGCGCGTGCCGCCGGCGAGACCGCGCCCGTTCTGTTCACCGGCTTCGGCAATCCATTTCTGAGCTTCGATCCGACGCATCCCATGGCAGCGCTGCCGCTCGTTGTGTTCCGAGACGCGCTCACTCCCTACAAGGATCTTCAGGAACAGGCGTGGGGCGCCGCGCTCGTGCTGGTGGTGATGGTGCTTGTCATCAATCTCGCGAGTCGGTGGGTCCTGCGTCGCCAGATCAGGCTTGCAGGCCAGCTCTAAAAAGATCTGGACATCGCGGCTTCCGAAGGTAAACTCAACTGAGCACGTCGAGTTCATCCGCTGGAAAAATTGGAAATACGCTCAAGAGCACCGATCAAGCAGACGAAGGAGCAATGGTGGCAACAAAGATTCTCGAGATGACCGATGTGAACGTCGTCCGCGCCGCGGGCGGCGTCCTCTGCCGAGACGGTGCTTCCGGCGAGACCGAGATCGCGATCATCCACCGGCCGGCGTACGACGACTGGACCCTTCCGAAGGGCAAGGTCGAGCCGGACGAGAAGCCAGAGGAGTGCGCCCTGCGTGAGGTTCGCGAGGAGACGGGTTTTCGATGCGAGCTCGTCCGGCCTCTTGGTTGCACGGCTTACGTCGACCGGCGCGGCCGGGACAAGGTCGCGTGCTACTGGTCGATGGTGGCCAAGGGTGGGCGCTTCCGCCCGGGGATCGAGGTCGACAAGCTGGTGTGGCTGCCGGTCGAGGCCGCGATCAAGCGCCTGACCTACTCGCGCGACAAGGCGCTGATCGCACAGCAGGACCTACCCTAGGTCCCCTGGCCTCCCCACTGTGTGGGGAGGTGGTCCCCGCCGCAGGCGCGGACCGGTGGGGACGCTCAGAAGCCTGTAGCCCGCCAGAGCACGTAAGCTGGGTTCATGCAGACCGTGTCGGTCCGCGACCCCCTTGTGATCGCCGGCGTCGAGCTCCGCTCGCGCCTGTTCCTCGGCACAGGCAAGTACCCGAACGATGAGGCGATGCTCGCCGCGCTGGAAGCATCCGGATGCGAGCTCGTGACTGTGGCTCTGCGCCGCCTCGACCTCGACGACCCGCACAAGAAGACCATCCTCGACGTCATCGACTGGAAGCGCTACCGCATCCTGCCGAACACCGCCGGCTGCCGCACCGCCGACGAGGCGGTCCGCATCGCGCGCCTCGCCCGATCGATGGGTCTGTCCGACTGGATCAAGCTCGAGGTGATCCCCGATCCGCGCTACCTCTTCCCCGATCCTGAGGACACGCTCCGGGCGGCCCGGACGCTGGTCGACGAGGGCTTCAAGGTCCTGCCCTACATCAACGCCGACCCGGTGCTCGCCAAAAAGCTCGAGCAGCTGGGAACCGTGACGGTGATGCCTCTGGGCTCGCCCATCGGCTCCGGCCAGGGTCTTCAGACGCTCGACCAGATTCGCATCATCATCGAGGAGGCGCATGTGCCGGTTGTCGTCGATGCGGGAATCGGCGCCCCTTCGGACGCCGCGCTCGCCATGGAGCTCGGCGCGGACGCCGTCCTCGTCAATACCGCGGTCGCGCTCGCGCGCGACCCCGCGCTCATGGCAGAGGCGATCAGAGAGGGCGTCGAAGCCGGGCGCAAGGCGTTTATCGCCGGCCGTATCCCGAAACGCCCGCAGGCGAGCGCCAGCTCACCCACCGAGGGCATCTCGCGACCGCCCTCGTAACGCCCGTTGCCATGGCGATCGTCACTAGCGCCGCCGCCGGACTGCGGGCCGCAAGCAGGGCCACGATCCTGCAGCTGCGCGCTCCGGAGATGTCCGCGAGGGCGCTGGAGCGCGAGGCGACGGAACTCGTGGCGAGGTCCTCGGTGCCGGTGATGGTGGGCTCGCGATGCGATGTCGCCCTGGTGTCCGGGGCCGCGGGCGTGAACCTGCCCGAAAGGGACGTCGCGGTCGCCGCCGCGAGAGCACTGCTCGGCAGCCGATTGATCGGGCGGTCGGTCCACTCGCTCGAAGGAGCGGTGCGTGCGCAGGACCAAGGCGCGGACTACGTCATCTTCGGTCCCGTCTGGTCGAGCCCGAGCCACACCGAATCCCCGCCCGCCGGCATCGACGCGCTGGCGGCCGTCGCCGTCGCGCTGCGGATCCCCGTCATCGCGATCGGCGGAGTGAGCGCGGACCGCATCGAGGCCTGCCATGCCGCAGGAGCTGCGGGTTACGCCGCGATCAGGTTGTTCTCATGAGCTCACCTCCCAGAAGGATTGGACCTGGCTAGGAGTGATCACCATCCGGGTCAACGGCAAGCGGGTCGAGCTGGATCGGCCGACACCCCTGCTCGCCTATCTGGAGCAGCTCGGCGCGAACCCGCGCGCGGTGGCGGTCGAGCACAACGGAGCGATCATCGAGCGCGCCGAGTACGAGATCGCCACGCTGAAGGACGGGGACACCGTCGAGATCGTTCGCATGGTCGGCGGGGGTTCTAGTGGACCGTCCACTAGCCGCCCTTCTCCCTGATCGCGGCCTCGGCCTCGGCTCGCTCGTCCCAGGGCTCAGCGCCCTCGGCCATCCGCATCGTCCGCTCGTGGCCCTTGCCGGCGAGCAGCACGCAGTCGCCGGGGCGCGCGACCTCGATCGCCCGCCTGATCGCCGCGCGCCGGTCGATCACGATCTCGTAATCGCGCCCAGCCGCCCGTCCCGCCGCTCCGGACTGCACCTCCCTGGCGATCTCGACCGGATCCTCGGCCAGCGGATCGTCGGTGGTGATGACGAAGAAGTCGGAGAAATCCGCGGCCGCTTTGCCCATGCCCGGCCGGTCGTGGTTCGAACGCGCAGTCGAGCCGAACACTGCGATCAGGCGGCCGCGCGTGAATGGCCGGAGCTCGGCAAGTGCGCTCGCCAGCGCCCCGGCGGAATGGGCGAAGTCGATGAACACGCTGTAGTCCTGCCCGAGGTCTACTCGCTCGAGGCGGCCGCGCACCCCTTCGAACGCCGCCAGCCCACGGCCGACCTCCTCCACCGGCACGCCCAGGGCGAGGCACACGCCCGCCGCGCAAAGCGCGTTGTAGACGTTGAAGCGGGCGGGAACCGCAAGCACCACCTCTGTCTCGCCCAGCGGTGTCTTCATTCGGAACCGCGCGCCGGAGGCGGTCATGGAGAGCTCGAGCGGATGCAGGTCAGCGGCAGTTGTGAGGCCATATGACCAGCGGCGCGCGATCGATCGCCGCGCAAGCCTCTCGTAGCTCGGATCGTCTCGATTGAGCACCGCCGTCTTCTCGATGCCCTTGTCGGTGCCGCTCGCCGCCAGGTCGATGAGTCGGGCTTTGGCCTCCAGGTACTCGTCCCAGGTGGGGTGGTAGTCGAGGTGATCGTGGCCGACGTTGGTGAACGCAGCCACGTCGAAGTCGACGGCATGCACGCGCTCCTGCACGAGCGCATGCGAGGTCGTCTCGATCACCGCGCATGACACCCCCGCCTCCACCATGCGCTGCAGCCACTCCTGAAGCTGGGGTGCCTCGGTGGTCGTCTGGCCGCTGACGTTGTCGATCTCCTTGCCGCGCACCGAGAAGGCGACCGTGCTCATGGCGCCCGCGACGATCCCGCTCGCGTGGAGCACGTGCTCGGCCATGTGTGTCGTCGTGGTCTTGCCGTCGGTGCCGGTGATTCCGGCGACGAGTAGCCTGCGCGACGGGCGGCCGTAGAACTCTGCCGCGAGGTCGCCGACGCCGGTGCGCGTCGAGGGGAGCCTCACCACGGGCGTGCCCTGCGGCACGGTGACCTCGCGCTCCACGGCAACAGCGACCGCACCCTGCCGCAAAGCGTCACCCGCGAACGCATGGCCGTCCTGGCGAAGCCCCACCACCGCCACAAAGAGGTCACCCGGTCTGGCGCGCCTCGAGTCGATCGCGATCCCGGTCACGTCGACATCGCCGCTGCCCTCGAGCACGGCGTCGGGCACTCCACGAGCCAGGTCCGCGAGCTTCATTCCAGGCCGACCTCCTGATCGCAGCATAATCGCGGCGTGATCGCTGACATCGGAGGACGCCGGTTCGAGTGGGGCGTCCGCACCTACGTGATGGGAATCGTGAACGTGACGCCGGACTCGTTCAGCGGCGATGGATTGGGATCTGACCACGAGGCCGCGGTCGCTCAAGGCCTGCGGATGGTGCAGGAGGGCGCCGATCTCCTGGACGTCGGCGGCGAGTCGACCCGCCCCGGGCATGTTCCGGTCACGGCTGACGAAGAGATCCGCCGCACGGAAGACGTGGTGCGCCGCCTCGCGCGTGAGTCGGGTGTCCCGGTGTCCATCGACTCCTACAAGATCGAGGTCGCCGAGGCCGCGGTAGCCGCCGGGGCAACGATCGTCAACGACATCTGGGGCCTGACCCGCTCGCCCGCGCTGGCCGACCTCGCCGCGCGTGCCGGCTGCGCTCTGGTCGTGATGCACAACCAGGATGGGACGGAGTACAGCGGCGATCTGATGACCGAGGTCAAGCGGTTCCTGCGCGCTTCGGTCGCCGGCGGATTGAAGGCCGGCGTTCCGCGGGAGCGCATTCTCATCGATCCCGGCATCGGCTTCGGCAAGACGGCGGATCAGAACTGGGAGGTGATGCGCAGGCTCGCCGAGCTGAGCGAGCTCGACCAGCCGATCCTCATCGGCACTTCACGCAAGTCGTTCGTCGGCAAGCTGCTCGACCTGCCGCCATCAAACCGCCTGGAGGGAACCTCGGCCACGGTTACAGCTGCGGTGCTTCGCGGCGCCGACGTCGTCCGGGTCCACGACGTTCTCGCCATGACGCGGGTGGTCCGAGTTGCAGATCGGATGCGATAAGGACAACCGATCACCCTCCCCACGCTGTTGGGGAGGGGACGGGGAGGGGAGCGAACACTGACGATTGCCTACCTGGGGCTCGGAAGCAACCTCGGCACCCGCGCTCGCAACTTGAGCGCGGCTCGCCGGCGGCTGCGTCAAAAAGGAGTGCGCATCCTGCGTCAAAGCCGCGTCATCGAGACCGAGCCGTGGGGCGTCACCGACCAGCCTCGATTCTTGAATCAGGTGGTCGAAATCGAGTGGAGCCGCACGCCGCGGCAGCTTCTCGCGGTGGCCAAGGCCGTTGAGAGAGAGGGTGGCCGCAAGCACACGCAGCGCTGGGGCCCGCGCGTCATCGACATCGACATCCTCATGCTCGGCGATGCGCGCATCTCCGAGACCGACCTTCTCATTCCGCATCCGCGGATGGCCGAGCGGCCGTTTGTAATCGCCTCGCTCAGGGAGCTGGGGGTGAAAATCCCCGCGAAAGATCAGGCTGGGCGGGCGTTGGTGAAACGGTAGCCGATCCCTGGCACGGCCAGGATGTAGTACGGCCGCGACGGCTGGCTCTCGATCTTGCGGCGCAGGTTGCGAATGTGGACGTCGATGACTCGGGTCTCGATCGGGTACTCGTAGCCCCAGATCGAGTTGAGGATCTTCTCCCGGCTCAGCACCTTGCCGGCATTGCTGGCCAGGAAGGTCAAGAGGTCGAACTCGGTGTGCGTGAGCTCCACCTCCTCCCCCGCCTTATAGATTCGGCGCTCGTTGACGTCTATGAGGAGGTCGCGGAACTCCAGGCGGTTGCGTGTAGAGTCGGCTGACTCCATCCGCGTGCGCCGCAGGTGGGCCGCGATGCGCGCCGCCAGCTCGCGCAGCCGCAGCGGCTTGACCACGTAGTCGTCGGCGCCGATCTCCAGGGCGACCACCGCATCGATCTCATCGGCCCGAGAGCTCATCATGATCACCGGGGTCGCCGCGTCCTTCTTGCGCAGCTCTCGGCAGACGTCAAAGCCGGACGCGTCCGGCAGCGCGACCTCGAGCAAGACCAGGCTGGGGCGCGCCGACTCGAGCTGGCGCAGACCCTCCGCACCGGTGTCTGCCTCCACCACCTGGTATCCGTCCTGGGCGCACGCGGATCGCACCTCGCGGCGCGATGCAGCGTCCGGGTCCACCAGCAGTACCTTGCGTGCGCCGTCCGACACCTGTGCCATCGATACGATACTAACAGATGAGAACGATTGTTAGGAAATGTTGCGCTTCAGCCCCCGAATGCGGCCGCGGGCTTTCCGTTCCAGTCCGATGAGAGCCGAGCCTGCCTTCGACAGATCGATCTGCCAGGCGCCCGCATAGCTGACCTCCTCCCCGCCGAACTCGGCTTTGAAGAAGCCAAGGCCGTGCCAGGGATGCTCGGGCCCTGATCCCGGCGGCGGCACGCCCCATAGGTCGTAGTCGTGGTCGCCGGCCTCGGCGGCGGCCCGGATCGCCGCCCACCAGGCAAGGTCGTTGCCCATCAGTTCGGGGTGTGCGCCCGTGCGCCCAGCAAAGAAGTGATACGCGCGGCCGGCGTGTCGCGCGACGAGCACCGCGGCGAGAGCTTCGCCCCTCTCAGGATGGCGGGCCACAAACGTCCGGCACCACGGCAGCTCGTCGAGCAACAGCTGGTAGTAGCCCCTCGCGGGCAGGTTGATCATCTCCCGACGTTCGACCGCCGCCGACTGGCGGGCCAGCTCTCCTGCGTCTTTGCCCTCTTCCACCACCACACCGCGACGCTCGCCCGTGCGGATGTTGTATCGGCGGCCGTGCTTGAAGCCGGCGAGCATCTCCGGTGCGGCGCGGAGCGTGATGATGCGCGTGTGCTGCGGCTGCGTCGGGTTGACCGACGCGAAACCCCGCTCCTCGAGGGCATCGCCGAAAGGCGGGCCGATCTCAGGCTCGACGGTGAGGCGCGCCACCTTTGCGGAGCGCGACCATGCGATCAGCGCATCGATGGCGGTGGGGGTTGGAGGCACGGGTCCCCTTGGGACGTACGCTTCGCGCACCGGACCAACGCTTCGCAGCTGCACGCTTGCCACCGCGCCGCCGCCCAAACGCACGCGCTCGACATTCCATCCCGCTTTTGATTGGACCTCACCCCACGCCCAGGACTGCAGGATGGGCGCCGGCGATGCCTGCTCGCCCAGCTCTCGGTCCCAGCTTTCGGATTCTCCGGTCAATGGTGCCGGACCTCGTGTGAGTCGAGATGGCCGATGTCATTCACGCCGCCGACGACGAAGCGGCCGTTTCGCTTCTCGATCACCGAGATCGATGCGTTCTGGATGCGGAAAGGAAACAGGCCATGATTTGGCCGGCCGACGACGCGGTGCAGCGCGACCTGGATCACGCCGCCATGCGTGACGACCAGGACGTCACCGCTGTGATGTCGCGCGAGAATCGTGTCCAGCGCCTCTGAGACCCTGGTCTCGAACGGCGCGGCGCCCTCACCGCCGGGGACCAGGTCCCAGCTGGGCTCTTCGCTCCAGCTCGCCCACGCTGCCGGATAACGCTGCGCAAGCTCCGCGGTGTTCAGCCCTTCCCATTCGCCGAGGTAGATTTCGCGGAGCCCGACCGTGGAGACCGGCTGCAGGCCGACGGACTGCCCGATCTGCGCAGCCGTCTGCAGCGCGCGGGCCAGGTCGCTCGAATAAAAGCCCACGAAGCGCCTCCCGGCAAGGCGTTGACCCAGGCGCTGCGCCTGGCGGCGGCCTTCCTCCGACAGGGGCGGGTCGAGCTGGCCCTGAATTCGATGCTCGTGATTCCACGTCGACTGGCCGTGGCGAACGAGAAACAGCCGCGAAGGCAGGGGCCTGGGCGAGAGCGGGAGTTCAGGCGGCTCGGGGCGCGCGGATCTGATCTCGATATCTATACTAACTTCTCTTAGTCCCACGATCGGCGCCCGCCCGATCTCAGGAGATGGCTCTTGCAGTCCCACGGCACACTCGCCGAGACACCTCTTCGCTCACTCTTGGAGGCCGCTCAGGGTGAGCGGTCGACCGGTACCCTTACCCTCAGGAATGGTTCCGGCGAATCGACGTCCCTGTATTTCCTCTTCGGCCACCTCTTCCATGCGGAGGGCGACGGCAAGGCCGGAGACGACGCCGTCATCAACGCGCTCCACTGGACGAAGGGCGAGTTCGAGTTCGACGCCAAGGCCAAGCTGCCGGCCGACGAGACGGTCAAGGCGGGCATCCAGGACCTTGTTCACGCGGCCGAGGCTGCACCGCGCGCACAGCCTGAGGAAGCGCCGCACGCCGGCACCAACTCCGAGCCGCACGCGGAGCGCAGAGAGCAGCATGCAGAACCGGAGAAGAAGGCGGACGCACCGCAGCCGAGACGCGGTGTGAAGCACCGCCCCCAGCCGAAGCATGGACGCGAACCGATTCCGGTTCCGGCGGGCCAGGTCATCTATGACTCGCTCAAGACCTCGTTCGTGGATTTTCCGCGCCTGATCACAACGCTCGAGAAGGAGGGTTACACCGGTTATGTCCGCCTCCTCACCGACGACGCATCAGGGCTGATCCTCTTCCGCGAAGGTTCTGCGCTCGAGTGCATGTATGACGGAGCCACCGAGCCCGGAGGACTGGTGCTCGGCAAGCAAGCGCTGCAGCAGTTCAACGAGGACGTGACCAACGGCCACGGGGTGCTCGACGTGGTGGGCCTGTCGCCGGAGCTGATCGATGGGCTCTACGAGCTGACTGTTTCCAAGCCCATGTACACCGAGCTGTACGCAGCGTGGGTCGACATGAAGGCGCTCCTGAAGTTTTTGAGCGACCGCAAGCTCAAGGGCAGCGTGATGATTCGAGCAGGAGCCGGCACAGGGGTGATCATCCTCGCCGACGGTGAGCTTGCCGGTGCTTATACAAGCGAGTCTCGCGACATCTCCGACAAGCCTGACCGCGCTCTCGCCCTGTGCGACGACCCGAACGCGATGATCGAGGTCAAGTCCGCCGACTCGACCACGCATCCTCCGCTCGATGTGGATGAGGTCGTCGCGGGCCAGCGAGCGGCGCGGTCGAATCCAGCGCCCCCGCCGCCGGCACCCATGGCCCCGCCGCCACCGCCGATGGCCTCGCCACCACCCCCGCCTCCGCCGACTCAGCAGTTCGCGGCTTTCACACCGCAGTCGATCCCGGTCGCTCCACCGCCACCTCCGCCTGTGGCCGCCACCGCGACATATCCGACTTATCCCACGCCTCCCACGCAGCCTTCGCCGGTCGCCCCGACCGCGCCTCCGGCTCCATCCGGGCCGCAGCTGGACTGGGCTTCGATCGTGGCGGAGCTGCAGGCGATGGCGGAAGACTCGCTGGGTAACCGTGCCCGCAAGGTGAAGGACATCCTGGGAGGTGCGGATCCCTCGCTCGCGGGCATCGAGGCCGCCATCGACCAGGTCCCGAGCATCTCCCTGCTGTTCGTCGACTCCTCGCGCCTGGAGCAGCTGGCGCAGGAGATGAGGGCCCGTCTCAAGTCGCATCTCTAGTGGTGTGTCTGGGGACAAGCTCGACAAGGCGCGGACCAGACCGCCGACGCCGAGGCAGGGGTGGCGCGAGGAGAAGCGCATCGCGTAGATGCGTGACGACAAGCGCCGGGCCCCCTAACGTCGGCGTCAGCGCCCGCAGGGCGCTCGGCGGAAATGGGCCGATGCATTGGCGAGTGATTTCCCGGACGCACCACTAGGGCGCTCTTCCTAGGGGACCGGTAGGCTGGGCGGCGTGAGGCAGGCGGCGATCGTGGCCGCGCTCCTGGTCTGGGGTGCGCTGGCGTCATGCGGGGGGAACCCGCCTCAGATCGTCGACTACTCGCCCGAGCGCGGCGCGACGGACGTTTCCACGGCCGCTCCGATCCGGATCACCTTCGACCACGACGTCGACAAAGACTCGGTCGAGGGCCGCCTGTCGCTCGTGCCTGCCACACAGGCGAGCGTGCGCTGGGCGAACGGACACCAGCTGCTCTACGAGCACGCTACGCTCGCGCCGCACACGACTTACGAGGTCGTCCTCGAGGCGGGATACACGGATTACGCCGGCAACGCTTATGCGCTGCGCCACCGCTGGTCGTTCGTCACGGAAGGACCGCCGAGCCTGGCAGCCACCACGCCCGGAAACAACGAGACCGGAGTCGATCCCGCGTCGTATCTGAGGCTCGAGTTCTCGCGCGACATGAACGCGGCCAGCCTCGCCGGTGCGATCTCGATTTCCCCGCTCGTGGCTTTCAAGGTCCGCCTCGACCCAACCGATTCACGGCGCGTGATCGTTGCCCCCGACTCGCTGCTCGACGCGGCGAAGACCTACGCCCTGACCATCAACACAGCCGCGCGTGACGCCGACGGCAATCGACTCGCTCGCGACAGAACCTTTGCGTTCACCACAGGACCCATTCGTCCGCTGCGAGGTTGGGTGGCCTTCGCCGCCCGCCGCGCTGATGGCACGTCCACCGGAGTCTGGATCGTCAACGATTCTGGTTTCCCACGCCATCTCGTCGATGAAACTGTTGAGTCGTTCAGCTGGTCGCCGGATGGCTCGCACCTTCTGCTCCAGACCGCCGGCTCCGATTGGTCGACGTTCACGCCCGGCGCAGGCTCAGAGCGACTTGCCATCAGCGCCACCTGGGCGGCTCCGCTGGCCTCAGGCCTTGGCTACGTCTTCATCGACCATGACCAGACGCTGCGCCGGTTCTCGCCGGAAGGTTCCGCCGAGATGGTCGCCGCAAACGTGACCCAGGCTGTGGTTGCTCGAAACGGCCTGAGAGTCGCGTACGTGCAGTCGGTCGGCTCGAACAGCGTCATCTGGGGATACGACGTCGCGCTTCGCGCCAGCTATCAGCTGGCGAACGAGGCCGCGCCGGTCAGCGCGGTGATCTGGGCGCCGGCCGGGAATCGAATCGCATACCTCCGCCACGACGCCGGCGCGATGACACTTCGCGTCCGAAACCTGACGGGCGCGGCCGGCACCACCTCCGTCGCGAGCGGTGACATCGGCCGCCCCGCCTGGCTCCCCGACTCGGTGCACCTCGTGTTCGCAGCCGGCATCCAGACCGCACAGGGCCCGATGCGGAAGGCGTTTCTCCTCAGCGTGATCGCGCCGCCGGCGTCGCTGGCGCCATCGCTGGGGATGCCCAGCAGCGTACCCGTCGACGTCAGCGATCCCGTCCCCTCACCCGACGGCCACCAGCTTGCTTTTGTCAGTGCGAATCAGGTCTGGATCATGAACGCAGATGGGACTCGGCCCACAGCGCTGACGCAATTCGACGCCGAGTCTTTCCCCTACTCCTGCGAAGCGCCCATATGGACTCGGGCTTGACCGCGATCGATCAGCTCATCGAACAGGTTCTCCAGCGAGTCGGCGGTTCGACCCCATGAGAATCTCTGCGCCAAGAGGCTGCCACGACGCCCCATCTGCTGGGCAAGGTCGGGATCGGCGAGCAGACGCCCTATGCGCTCTGCGTACGTAGCGGGATCGTTGCCGTCGATGAGATAGCCGCTCACGTCATCGCGCACCACCGAGCGCAGGCCGGGCACGTCTGACGCGACGACCGGGCAGCCGCATGCCTGCGCCTCGAGAGCGACCAGGCCGAACGACTCGCTGTACGAGGGCATGACGCAAACGTCGGCCGCGGAGTAGAAGTGCGGCAGCTCGTGGTGGGCGACCGAGCCAAGGAAGTCGATGCGATCTCGGACCCCGAGCTGGGTTGCGAGCGCTTTCAATCGCTCCTTCTCGCTCTCGTCACCGTCACGAACCCCGCCCTGGCGGGCGTCTTCTCCGACCACCAGCATGCGTAGGTCAGGGTGCTCTCTGTCGTTGAGCAGGGCCAGCGCACGAAGGGCGATCTCCACCCCCTTCAGGCGCTCGAGCCGGCCGACGAAGAGAAGCAGCGGCCCGCCGCCGTAACCGATCGTCCGGCGCGCCTCGGCGCGGTCAAGCGGCCGAAAGGTGGTCAGGTCGACGCCGGGCGGCACGACATAGACCCGGTCTCGAGGAGCCCCGTACGAAGTGATCAACTCGTCGCCCTCGTCCGCGGTCGAGGCGATGAGGAGATCAGCCTGCTGCGCGATCTCCCCCTCGAGGCGGATGCGAAGCGCCGGCTCGGGGCGCGCGCCGGCCGCAAGCCGGCGGTTCTTGACGAGACCAAGCGTGTGCGCGATATGCGCCCACTTCGGCGCGAGCCGTGGACGCAAGAGGCATGCAACCTCGCCGGAGAGCCAGTAATGCGAGAAGAGGAGGTCGTACTGGAAGCCCTCCCGCGCAGCGTGGCCTCTGATCTCGGCAGCAAACGCCGGTACTTCGTGGATCAGCGAGTAGGTGTCGAGGCCGCGCCCGGCCGGCAGGTAGATCACGCGCGAGAGGGGCGCGAGCTCCTCCATGCGGGGATCGTCTTGCGACTGCATCCGCGTGAAGACATCGGTGGCGATGCCGCGCTCGCTGAAGGCGGTGCAGACCTCACGGACGTACACGTTGAGGCCGCCGTTGGCGTTCTGGCCCAGGGACGCGGTGGGAGAAGTGTGCATGGAGACAACCGCAATCCGCCGCCGGGCAGTGCGGTCGGAAGGCATCCGGGTGGCTTCAGCCACGGTAGGCCGATCTCGCGTCGAGCCAGCGCCTCGAGACGCAGCAGAAGGCAGACCGTGAGACCGGCGCACAGGAGGCCATACCGATTAAAAACGTACGCCGATCCGGGCTATTCCCAGCGCTCCCCTGGGCTCCCCACTGTGTGGGGAGCTCCCGCCGCGCCCGTAGGCGCCGCGGGTGAGGGGACGTGCGGGGAGCTCCCGCTGCGCCGCAGGCGCCGCGGGTGAGGGGGCGTGCATTTGAAGTTATGATCCTCTCCAGATGGGCCGGCACACGGGCTTGAAGGTCTCGGCGCTCGTGGGACTTGCGGTTCCCGGCATCCTCGCCCTCACGGCGATGAGCACGATGGCCGCCACCTCACCTGGGCGAACAGGCGAACCGCTCCCTGGCGATCCCACCAAAGGCGCTGCGATCTACACCACGGCGGGCTGCGCGGTCTGTCACGGGGCGAGCCTCGAGGGCGGCGTCGGCGCCAAGCTGAATCCAATCGACAAGCTGGCCGGGGTTGCCGATCCCCTCGACCCTAATTTCCTGATCCAGCTCATCACCAACGGCCGCGACCCGCAGCCGGGCGACCCCAAGTCGACCAAGATGCCTGCCAAGGGCGGCTACGACAAGCTGACCGAGCAGGACATCAAGGACCTGGCCGCATACATCATCGACCAGAACCGTCACCCGGGTGAGGCTCCGCTGTCGGCCAACGAGCTCGCCAAGCGCACCATACTTTGGGTCGGCATCGGCATCATCGCCATGGTCTTCGTGACCTACCTGCTGGCGCAGTACAACATGCGATGGATCGCACGCCGCGCAGCGGCGCGCCGGCGGTAGGCGCAGAAGCGGACGCTGGTTCCGTTCCGGCGCCGCTACCCGTACCGACACCCCAGGGAAAGTCGCCGAGGATCCTGATCCTGTTCAGCGACACCGGCGGCGGCCATCGGGCCGCGGCTCGCGCCTTGTCCGATGCGCTCAAGCAGCTGGACCCCACTTGCATTGTGACCGTGGTCGATCCCCTCATCACGCAGGGACCTGCAGTGATACGCAACCTCGCATCCCTCTACTCGCCGGTGATCCAGCGTTCGCGCGCCGCCTGGGGCGCTGTCTACCACACCAGCAACACCAAGCCCACGTTCGCCGCCATCCGAGCAGTGTTCGGCAGGCCCGTACGCAAGGTGCTGATAGACGCGATGAACAATCACGACCCCGACGTGGTGCTGTCCGTGCACCCGCTCCTGAACCACGTCGGCTACCAGGCGATCCAGCGCAGCGGCCGGCCGCGCGCGCTGATGACCGTCATCACGGACCTTGTGGACTTCCATCGCGGATGGACGTTCAGCAAGGCCGACCTCGTCATCGCTCCAACCGAGCTCGCGCGCAAGGTCGCGCTCAGGCGGCGCGTGCCTGCTGACAGGATCAAGCTCTTGGGCCTGCCCGTCGACCTCCGATTCCGGCCTCCCGCTCCAGGTGAGAAGAGGGCGCTCCGCCGCCGCTTCGGCCTCGACGAGCGCCGGTTTACGGTCCTCGCCATGGGCGGCGCAGCCGGTGCGGGCCAGCTCTTGAAGCAGGTCCGCGTCCTGGCCTGGGAGTCCCACCCCTGGCAGGTGGTCGCCGTGTGCGGCCGTAACGAGCGGCTGCGGCGCCGCCTCGCGCGCGTCCACTTCGCGACGCCGACGCTCGTGCTCGGATTCGTTGACTTCATGCCGGAGCTGATGCGCGCGTGCGACGTCACCGTCACCAAAGCAGGGCCGGGCGCCATCGCCGAGGCGCTCGCGACCGGCGTGCCTGTGATCATCACCAGCTTCCTACCGGGTCAGGAATCGCCGAACGTCGATTTCGTGGTCGAGTCCGGCTTCGGCACATTCAGCCCAAAGGCCGACGACCTGCTGGAAGAAGTGCGGGTGCTTGCGGAAGGCGGTCCGACGTGGCAGGAGATGGCCCGACGGGCGGCCGAGCTCGCCCATCCCTACGCATCGTCGGACATTGCGCGCGAGTGCCTGCTGCTGGCGGCCCGCTACAGGGCCTCGGCGCAGGCGAGCCGGTAAGGGCACAGCCGGCACCGGCGGCGTTCGGGCCTGGCTTCGAAGCGACGGTCCTTCACCGCTTCGGCGACCGCGGTGCCCTGACTTTTCACCTCGGCCAGCAGCGTTTCCGAATGCTCCACCGGCACGGTCTCGCCGGAGGCCAGGTAGACGACCTGGAGCTCGATCGGATCGAGCTGCAGCGCCTCTCGCGCGCCGAGCGCGTACAGCTCCACCTGCAGGTCGCGCCGACGCGCGCTGACGGGCCGACCGCTCTTGTAGTCGATGATGCGCCAGCCTCCCACCGTGCGGTCGACGCGGTCGATCACGCCGCGCAGCCTCCAGCCGTCGACGCCAACCTCGAAGGGCTGCTCGAGGAATTCGGGCGCGGCGTCGAAGCCGCCCCGGCGGCGGTACGACTCGAGCTGGTGCACGCCGTTGCGCTCAAAGGTCGGGGCCCGTCGCGCGTCGGGGAAGCTGGTCGCGCTCCACACCTCGCGATGCAGCGAGCGCAGAAGAGCTGCGGTGACCTGCCTGCCCTGACGGCGGCTATCCGCGGCGCGTCGCAGGACTTCGTGCAGAACCACGCCCTGCACCGCTTCAGCCGCCTGGTTGGCGGGCATGCGCTGCTCGTATCGATACCAGTACTGCCGCGGACAGTCTCGATAAGTCGCTATGGCCGAGAAAGAAAGAACGACAGGGTCGGCTCCCTCCCCACGATGTGGGGAAGGTTGGGGTGGGGCCGGGTCTGAGCCCGAAACCGTGGCTGCAATCTCTTGCTCGACGACTGTGCGCCGCCCGGCCGCGCGCACCTCCTCCAGAAACCTCGAATCGCGCCAGCGCCGGCCACCCTCGTAGTGCGACGCGCGCGTGAGGTACAGCAAGCGACGCGCGCGCGTCATCGCGACGTACAGCAGCCGACGCTCCTCGGCGATGACGTCCTCCCGCCCGCGCACGAGTGGCTCCAGGACCGCGGGTGGCAGCTCGAATCGAGGGGATCGGCCTGACTGTGGGAGCCTTCCCTCTACCAGCCCGGGCACGAAGACTGCGTCGAACTCCAGTCCCTTTGCCTGGTGGATGGTCATGACCTGGACTGCATTCACGACGCCCTCGACCTCAGCCGGCTTCTCGTCCTCGCCCGACAGGAGCACAAGGTCGAGATGGCGCATGAAGGCGACGAGCGAACGGTCCATCGACATTTCGCAAAACTCCGCGATGATCTCTGCGAAGCGGCTGACATTGGACGTCGCGCGCGCCGCCTCGCTGGCCTCCATCTGCGAACCAAGCGCAGCGAGGTAGCTCGTCTTCTCCATGAGCTCGAAGAAAAGATCGCGGACGTCCATCGTCATCGCCTGGCCCGCGAGCTCTCCGATCAAAACGGCCGGCGCCGAGGCGGGAGGCCAGCGCCGCATAGACACCAGCGGCGCGGCATCCTTGCGGCTCAGCACCGGCAGCGCGACGTCCTGACCGAGGCTTACGGGTGGGCGCGTGAAAACCCGCGCGAGAGCGACGACGTCGTCTGGATCGCGAAGGACGCGCAGCAGCGCGATCACGTCCTTGACCTCGGGGCGGTCGTAGAACCCGTGGCCGCCCGTCACGACATGCGGAATGCGTCGCTCAGCTAGAGCAGATGCGATCGGTCTTGCGATCGCGTGGGTCCGGCAGAGGACAGCGATCTCGGGTGGCGGCACGCCGGCCGCGACCAGGCGCTCCACCTCGCACGCGATCGCGGCGGCTTCGCTGAGGCCGTCGGGGCAGCGCCACAGCTCGACCCTTTCGCCGGCGCGGTGGGCTCGCAGCTGCTTCTCGAGGCGCTGGGGATTGTTGGCGATCAGCGCCGCTGCTGAAGACACGATCCGGCGCGAGCTGCGGTGATTGCGACCTAGAGTCACTGTCAGCGCTGCGGGAAAGCTCTTCAGGAACCGTTCCAGGCTTACGCGCGAGGCTCCACGAAAACGGTAGATGCTCTGGTCGTCGTCGCCGACCACAAACGGCTCTCCGCCTCCAGCGATCAGCTCGACCAGTCGTTCTTGAGCCAGGTTCAGGTCCTGGTACTCGTCGACCAGGACATACGGGTACCGATCGCGGTACGAGGCGAGCAGGCTCGGACGGTCCTGCAGCATCCTCACGGTCAACGTGAGCAGGTCGTCGAAGTCGAGCAGCTTCTGCCGGCGGCACTCGCGCTCGTACGCTCGGAAGAGCCTGACGCAGGCCAGCATGAGGGCGCCCCTGTCCTTGTCTTCGGCGCCCGCCGCCCAGTCGGCAAGGCGCTGCACGGGCACCAGCTCCTGCTTCATGCGCTCCAGCATCTGCAGCACGGGCGCGACGAGATCGTCAGGCCGGTCGTCGGCGGTCAGGGCCGCGTCGCCGAGCTGCCACATCAGCTCGCGGGCAAGGATCCAGCGGTCGGCGCCCGTTACGATTCGAAATCCGGCAGGGACCCCCACCGCCCGTCCGTCCGAACGCAGCCACGAGAGCGCGAGCGCGTGAAACGTTCCCACAGCCGGCGCCCCCACCCCGAGCAGGTCTTCGATCCGCTCGCGCATCTCGGCCGCCGCGCGGTCGGTGAACGTCATGACCAGGATCGACGCCGGGGAGACGCCGGACGCCACCAGCCGGCGGAAGCGCTCGGCGATGACTGCGGTCTTGCCAGTGCCCGCGCCGGCGACCACCCGCGCCGCCCCACCCCCGAGGTTCGCCGCCGCTCTCTGCTCGAGGTCCAGCTTCACGAGTGGGCCGATGAGCGTCCGATCCGGACCCGTATCGTGCGCACGCGCCGGCCGAGATCGAGTCGGTTCAGGCGCTCGATGATCGTCTCCGCATCCAGCCGTAGCTGATGCGCGAGGGCGGGACTGGAGGTGGTGACGACAAGGGTGCCCGAACGCAGCTCCACCTCATCGCAAAACTTCGCCGGCTCGGAGCCGATCAGGTCGCGAAAAGCGCCCGCGACCTGGCTCCCCAACAGCCTGCCGCCGCCCGGTTGGCGGCGGAGCACTCGAGGCAGGATATTGCCCAGCTTATCCACAGGCCTCGATCTGACCTGAGCTGACCTTCCAGACTGCGGCGCCGGCAAGGAGTTCTGGCGGAAATGGGCCGGCGTCGACTGAGGTGATCACGACCTGGCCCGCTTGCGTGACCTGCCGCAGCAGTGCCGCACGCCGCTCCAGATCCAGCTCGGAAAGCACGTCGTCCAGCAAGAGCACGGGGCGTTCCCCGGTGCGCGCGGCCACCAGGGCCGCCTCGGCCAGCTTCAGGCTCACGACCGCGGTCCGCTGCTGGCCCTGCGATCCATACCCTCGCGACTCCCGGCCGTCAAGCAGGATGCGGACGTCGTCCCGGTGCGGCCCGATGCTGGTGGAGCCGCGGCGGAGGTCCTCTGGCAGCGAGTTATGCACAGCTGCGGTGAAGTCGTCGGGAGGGCCTTGATAGTGGATCTCGAGGCGCTCGCCGGCGCTGATCTCAGCGTGGCGCTCGGCCGCCTGGGGCCCGAGCTGGCGAACGAGCGCGGCGCGGGCGGTCGAGATTTGCCCGCCGATTCTCACCAGCTCGTCGTCCCACACCTCGAGGACGCCGGCCGCCTCCTCCCCGACCGCGATTTGTTTGAGCAGGCTGTTTCGCTGCTCCAGGACCCGCTTCAGGCCGGCCAGCGCCCGGGCGTAACCAGGCTCGACCTGGACCAGTATCTGGTTCAAGAACCGCCGGCGCAGCTCCGGTCCGGCCTTGACCAGGCCCAGGTCGTCGGGCCAGAAGAGCGTCACCCGAAAGTGGCCAGGCAGCTCGAAGGCGCGCCTGCGTGCCCCGTCGATCTCGATGACCCGATGCGCCCTTTCGCCATCCTGCTCGAGGGCGATCGTCAGCTCGACACGCCGGCCGGCGCTCTCCACCTCGGCCTCGATGCGCGATGCCGCAGCCACCGGTCCGATCAGCTCTGACTCGCGCCGCGAGCGTGGCGACGACGACAGCGCCAGCATGGCCACCGCCTCCAGGAGGTTGGTCTTGCCCTGACCGTTGGCGCCGATGAACACGTTCACGCCCGGGCCCATCTCGAGGTCGAGGTGGGCGTAGTTGCGGTGGTTTCTAAGCTGCAGCCGCCGAAGGAGCACCCAGGGCTAGCGTCTGTTTTCGCCGGTCACGGCCACTAGGACATCGCCACCCGAACAGGCATGATCACGTAGAGGTAGTGCTCCTTGCCGGGCGGCCGCAACAGCCCTGGGCTGAGCGGCCCGTCGAACAGGAGCTCCACCTCGTCCTCGCCTATGACCCCCAGCGCGTCCAGGACGTAGCGGGCGTTGAAGGCGATCTGGATGTCGGAACCTTCCACCGTCGCGTTCATCTCCGCCTTGCTGTCCCCCACCTCGTTGGTGGTCGCGGACAGGAGAAGCGAGCCTGCCTGCGCCTTGACTCGGATCACGTTGGCGCTGTCTCGTGCGAACAGCGAGACTGCGCGCACCGTCTGCGTGAGCTCGCTCGTTGACACCCGCACGGTCGTCGAGCTCTTGCTGGGGATAACCTGTGCGTAGTTGGGATACTTTCCGTCGATCAGGCGGGACGTGAGCTCCGAGCTACCGGCCTTGAAGAAGATCTGATTGCGCGCCTTGGAGATGATCACCTCCACCTTCCCCGGCTCGCCCTTCAGCACGCGTGACAGCTCGGCCAGGGCTCGAGCCGGCACGATCAGGCTCGCTTCCAGGTCGGCTGGGCCAGTCGCGCCGAGCTTGCGCACCGCCAGCCGGTGGCCGTCGGTGGCGGCCATGGTCAGGCTGCCGCCCTGGACCTGAACCAGCACGCCGGTCAACACCGGCCGGGCCTCGTCGGTGGAGGCTGCCATCTGGGTCTGGTCCACAGCGCTCGTAAGCTCGTCGAGCGCCACCTCCAGGTGGTCGCCTTCATCAGGTCGCGGCCCGGGCGGAAACTCCTCAGCCTCGATGCACTTGATGTGCGTGTCGAACCGCGCGCAGCGCAGATTGAGAGATTGGGTTGAGCTGTCGAGGGTCATCTCCAGGTCCTGGTCGGGCAGCGTGCTGACGAAATCAGTCAGCAGCCTTGCCGGGGCGGTCGTGCTGCCCTCCATCGCGACCTCGGCCGGCACCAGCTTGCGTATGCCGATCTCGAGGTTTGTGGCCGTAAGCGCGAGGCCTTCGGAGGTGGTCTCGATCAGGATGTTGTTGAGGATCGGCAGGGTGGTCCGGCTGGAGATGGCTCGGGACACGACTTGCAGCGCCTGCCCGAGCACAGCCGGCCTGCAGGTCACCTTCATTTGCGTCGCAATGACTTTGGCATTCAAGACAGTTGTCCCCCGTTCAATGTGTTTCTCTTAATTGAAGATTCCAGTAGTCGATAACAGTAAGCGCTGTGCGAACTGTGGATGTCCAGATCGTTAACAGATCGGTCGCCACAGGGGACAAGGTCGGGAGAAGCCATCGGCTCCCGGGGAGTGGCAGTGGGCCGGCTGGGGAGGAAACGGCCCCGGCGCAGCAATCCTCGTGGTGTCCCCCGGTAAAGCTGAAAAAGTGTGGAAAGCGTCACTGGACGTACAGCCTCTCGCGGATCGCCTGCACCTCATAGCGGAGCCGCTCGTCTTCCTTGAGCTCGTTGGCGATCTTCTCGATCGAGTGAAGCGCCGTGGTGTGGTCCCTGCCTCCGAAAGCCTTCCCGATGGCCGGCAGTGATGACGGAGTCTCTTCGCGGACCAGGAACATAGCGACCTGGCGTGGAAAGACGATGTGCTTGTCGCGACGCTTGCCTTTCATGTCCTCAAGGGTGACGTTGTAGTAGTCGGCGACGAGGGCCTGGATGCGTTCGACGTTGATCGGCTTTCGCGTGCTCGTTGGGATGATGTCGGCGAGCAGGCGAGCCGCCTCCTCCGCGTCGACCTGACGCTGGTGCACCGCGGCGAACGCCTGCACGCGCGTCAGAGCACCCTCCAGCTCACGAATGTTGCGCTGCACCTTGTGGGCGATGAAGCTGAGCACGTCCTCTGGCACAAGGCTGGCGTTGGCACCCAGTTTTGACTGCAGGATGGCGAGGCGCGTCTCGAAGTCTGGCGGCTGGATGTCGGCTATGAGCCCCCACTCGAATCGTGATCGGAGACGGTCCTCGAGAGTCGGGATCTCCTTCGGCGGCCGGTCCGAGGAGATGACGATCTGTTTGTTGATCTCATGGAGAGCATTAAAGGTGTGGAAGAACTCTTCTTTGGTTCGGTCCTTGCCGGCCAGGAACTGGACATCGTCGATGAGGAGCACGTCGACGGTCCGGTATTTGTGCCTGAACTCGCCCATACGTGCGGTGGCGATTGAGCTGATGACTTCGTTGGTGAACTGTTCCGAAGTCAGGTAGACGACGCGCTTGCGTGGGAAGTGGTCATGCACGTCGTGGCCGATGGCGTGCATGAGATGGGTCTTGCCGAGCCCGACGCCTCCATACAGGAAGAGCGGGTTGTAGCTGTCGCCCGGCGCCTCGGCCACGGCTTTGGCGGCTGCATGCGCGAACTGTGAGTTGTGTCCGACGACGAATGACGAAAACTTGAAACGGGCATTGAGCTCCGACGGCGCGATGACCGGGACGTCAGCTTCGGCGCCGTTCTCACGCGGGTTCTCCGCGCCCCCCGAGCCTTCGCGGTCGGTGGGGACGAACAAAGGCCTGTGCGCCGTCGGCGAGATGACGAAATCGATGTCGACCTCTGAGCCGGTCACGGCCTGGAGGGTTTCCTGGATGAGCCCGGAGAAGCGATCTTCGAGCCAGTCTTTGGCCAGCTTGCTTGGCACCGCGATTCGAAACGTGTTGCCGTCGGCCGACAGCACCGAAGTGTTCTTGAGCCACATGTCGTAGGTCCGTTTGGCGAGCTGAAATCGCAGCTCTTCCTGGACCTGCGACCAGATCTGGTCCTGGTTCACCTCGGGCCTCCTTCCCACGGATGCGGCCGAGCGGCCCTCCAATGACCGGTCTGACGCATGGTGACCACCCCGCGAAAATGGCCGCGCAACCTTTGCAAATGCTGTGGACAACCTGGGTCCAAACTCACCGCTCATATCCTCCTGCGATCCCACCTCCAAAGCCGTCCCTGAATCCGGCTTCTGGCCAGTGCAGGTTCAACCCGAGCCTCGCTCGTGCGGGCTCCATTTCGTCGGTGCCTGTGGAAAAGAGCGGACCGGATTTCCACAGGTTGGCGGCGCCGACCCGTTCGAAATCCCATATCCGGTCTATCCCGAAACCTGGAAGCGGCGCTATAGGTTTACTGCGGGGTCAAGAGTAATAAACGATGACTATGACTCGCGCGACTTGTACTGGGCGGGTTGGGCCTGCCCGGCTCTATCTGCTTCCGGGCGCGGATTGTAGCAAAGGCATGAGGGGATCCGCAAGACTCCAGGACATTGGATTAAATGATACGACGGGTATCACAAGTGGGCGGCCCCACGTCCGGTACACTACCGCGGCTCGAGCAACCTCGACAGCAAGGAGTTCGCCGACATCAAGCGTACCTATCAACCCAAGAAACGCTACCGCCGCCGCGTGCACGGCTTCCTTCGCCGGATGAGCGCGCGTGGTGGTGCACGCGTGGTGCAAAACCGCCGTCGCAAGGGCCGGCAGCGGCTGACCAGCTAGAGGCTGGACCGAAAACCCTCGGCGAGAGATTCGGTGATCCAGGGGCACCCTCCCGTGGCTGCGCCACGAGGACCCCAGAGGTGGCGACGAGCAGCGCAGCGAGCGCATCAAGTCGATTCGTAAGCGAGCAGCGCATACCTCTGGGGTCCCCATGCCGAAGGCATGGGAGGGAGTGGGCCGCATGGGCGCCGAAGATCCGACGAGGGCTTTTCCGGGCCCAGCCTCAGGGCGGGCATCCGCTGCGTGAAGCGGCGCTTGCGGCTTCGCCGGCAGGCTGAGTTCCAGTCCGCGATGAGGGGGCGGCGCATCTTCAGCGGGCGCTCCTTGATCGCCTTTGCGGTCCCGAGCGAAGGGACCGAGAGCAGGGTCGGCGTGACCGTCAGCCGCAATCTCAAGGGCTCGGTCCAGCGTAACCGCGCCCGGCGGCGCCTGCGGGAGCTGGCGCGCGTGAGCCTGCTCGGGCCTGATTCGCCGCTCCGTGAGGTGGGAATACGATATGACGTGGTCCTCATCGCCCGCCCGCCGGCAGTGCACGCCCCGTTTGCCGACCTGAAAGCCGAAACGGAGCAGGCGGCGATCAGGCTCGCAAACCAGAAGCCATGACGACGATCCTCCTGGCCATGATCCGCGGCTACCAGATGTCGTTCTCGAAAGTCCTGCCGCCTTCATGTCGGTACTACCCGTCGTGCTCTCAGTACACCTACGAAGCCGTGGAGCGATACGGCTGGCTCAAAGGGGGTTGGATGGGGGCGGCCCGCATCGCCCGCTGCCATCCGTTCGCCAAGGGCGGCTACGATCCTGTTCCCTGACCCCCGGCCTGTTCAAGGAGACCGCTGACATCGACCTGAGCTCGTTTTTCGACGTCTTCCTCCCCATCAAGACGATGTGGGAGAACTTCGTGGAGCACCCGCTGGCGGCGTTCTTGACCTATCTGGTCGAGCACCTGCAGACGGTTCCGTTCATCGATGCGGTTGGGGCTTACGGGGTGGCGATTGTCATCCTCACGATCATCATCCGGCTGGCCCTGGCGCCGCTGCAGCAGTTTCAGCTCGTGACGCAGCGGAGAACGATGGTCGAGCAGCGCAAGCTCGCGCCCGAAGTCGGGGAGCTGCGGAAGAAGTTCAAGAAGGACCCGCAGAAGCTGAACCAGGAGATGATGAAGCTCTACCAGGAGCACGGCGTCAACCCGCTGGGCGGGTTGGTCGGCTGTCTGCCCCTGGTCGTGCAGATCCCGATCCTCACCGCGCTCTACTACGTCTTCCAGGGATTTGCCCAGCACGCCAAGGCCGCGGCGCCCTTCCTCTTCGTTCCCAATCTGAACCTCACGCCCGCCCACGAGGCGATCTTCACGATCGCCGGCGTGCTTCCGATCCCCTCGCCGCCCTACCTGGTTTTCCCGCTGCTCGCCGCCCTGACGACTCTGGTTCAGTCGCGGATGCTGATGATGCCGCCGCCGCCCAACCCGACCGAGCAAGAGCTTCAGACCGCGCAGATGCAGCGGACGATGGTCTTCCTGTCGCCCCTGATGATCGGCTACTTCGCGCTCCAGGTGCCGGCGGGGCTGGGGCTGTACTGGTTTATCGGAAACTGCGTCAGTATCATTCAGCAGTACTTCGTGGTCGGTTGGGGAAACCTGTGGCCGCGGAGCGGCGGAGGGGTGCCGGTCGTCCCGCCGAAGAGCGGGAACGGCCCGAGGAGCGGACCCAAGCCCACCCTCAAGCCCGCTCCGCAGAACGGACCAAGAAACGGACCGAGAAGTGGACCGAGAAACGGATCCAGGCGCAGGAGGCCCAAGAATTGAGCAATGGCATGAGGTCGGTGCGATGAAGTCAGCCGAAGGCCGCGGCCGCACGCTCGACGAGGCCGTCGATGCGGCGCTGATCGAGCTTGGGGAGAGCCGCCGCAACGTCGACGTGCGGGTGATCAGCGAGGGCCTGGAGGAGACCGTGGTCGAGGTCAGCGTCATCGATTTCGATGCCGCCCCTGCAGCCTCGCCCGCGAATGGAAAGGCCGACGTGGCGCGTTCGTTGGTCGAGGGCTTGCTCAAGCACATGGGCGTTCGGGCCCAGGTCACGGTCCGCCCGGGCACCGAGCCGATCACGCTCGACATCACCGGTCGCGACCTTGGCGGTTTGATAGGTTGGCGCGGCGAGACGCTGCGCGCCTTGCAGTCGGTGACCAACGTCATGGTCGGCAGGCACCTGGCCGAGGGGGAGCGCGTCATCGTCGACGTGGAGCGTTACCGTCAGAGGCGTGAGCACACGGTGCGCGAGATCGCGCTGCGGGCTGCTCGCCAGGTGAAGATGACCGGCGACGCCATCACGCTCGACGCCATGCAGGCTTTCGAGCGCCGTGCCATTCACCTCGCCCTCCAGGACGATCCCGACGTCGGGAGCTCCAGCATCGGCGAGGAACCGGACCGGCGCGTCGTGGTCGGACCCCGCACGCCACCGAGCAACTGATCCATGCGCGGCCGGGCAGCCGCCGATCAGATCCGGAAGGCGATCGCGCTCATCAACGCCGTTGCGGATGGAGCGGGTGACGAGGATCTCACCCCGACCGAGATCGCAGAAGCCATCCGCGACTGTCTGGAGGAGAGCGAGATCGAGCAGGGGTCGAATGCGCGGCGATACCTCGGCGAAGCGCTCGACGCCGTTTCGGACGGCATGCCGGCGGACTTCGTGGCGATGACTCTGTATGCAGCGCTGGGCGCCCTTCAGGAAGGCCGTCCGGAGCGATAAGCGGAGATTAGACTGGCCCTTCCCATGTCTGGGCCCCATCACGTTCACGCGCTGGCGGGCGGGGCGACCCTCGTTACGGCTGCCATGCCTGAGCGCCTGTCAGCGAGCGTGGTGCTCATGTTCGGCGGCGGGTCGCGCCTCGAGGACGAGCGGCTGGCCGGCGTCTCCCACTTCATCGAGCACCTCTTTTTCAAAGGCACGCGGAGGCGTCCGAGCTCAAAAGAGATCGCGGACGCCATCGAAGGCGTCGGCGGGTTCATCAACGCCTCCACGGACAAGGAGCTGACCGCTTACTGGACGCGCGTGCCTGCCGAGCACCTCGCGCTTGGGGTCGACGTTCTGCTCGATATCGTCTCCAACTCCAACCTGGCGCCGGCCGACGTTGAGCGAGAGCGCATGGTGATCCTCGAAGAGCTGCGGATGTACCAGGATCAGCCCCAGGATTTTGTTCAGAACCTCTTCGAGGAGGCGATGTGGCCGGGCCATCCGCTGGGCCGGGACATCGCTGGTACGGAGCAGTCGGTCGCGCGCTTGACGCGAGACGACATCCTCGAGTTCGCCAACTGGCGCTATCGCCTCCCGAACCTCGTGATCGGCGTGGCCGGCGCCGTCGACGAGCAGACGGCGCCTCCACTTGTGAGCTCGGGGTTGATACTGCCGGCGGAGCTCGATGGCGGCCCATCTCCGGCCACACCTCCCGCGCTCGATGCTTCGCGGGTTGTGATGCGACGGCGGCGCACCGAGCAAGCCCATATCTGCATGGGCGTCCGCGCCTACAGCTATCTGCACCCCGACCGCTATGTGCTGGACCTCCTCAACACCGTCCTGGGCGAAGGCATGAGCTCACGGCTTTTCCTCAACATCCGCGAACGGTTGGGTCTTGCGTACGACGTGCACAGCTTCACGCAGAAGCATCGGGACACAGGTTTGCTAGGCGTGTACCTGGGCGTCGAGCCCAAGAAAGCAGCGCAGGCGGTGGCCGCGGTGATGGGCGAGATGCGGGTGGCGCGCGAGCAGGAACTGACGGACGAGGAGCTCTATCGCGCCAAGGAATTCACAAAGGGGAGGCTGCGCCTCGAGCTCGAGACGACCAACGGTGTCGCGTTCTGGCTCACCTACCAGCAGCTTCTGATGGGCGCCATCAAGACGATCGACGAGGAAGTCGCGCTTGTCGATGTCATCACTGCCCAGGATGTGCGGCGCGTGGCGAACGATGTGCTGGGAGGACCGATGCAGCTTGCGGTGATCGGCCCGTTCGCAAAGGACACGTCCTTCAGGTTGGCGATCGGCGCCTGACGGCCCGCGGGCTGGCCTGCCATTCAGCCGGCGAAGACCGTGCTTGCCTCCAGCTGAGGCACCTTCGAGTAGATTTGCCCGAAGTGGCCGATGGGCCAGATCCTGAACCAGGCGCGACCGTCGATCCGGTCGCGTCCGATCGCCCCGAAGGTGCGGGAATCCTGTGATCGGTTGCGGTTGTCCCCCATGACGAAATACTGGTTCGCGGGGATCAGCTCATCCGGCTTCCCGTTCTGTGGGTAGTTGTTGAAGATGGTCCACGCATCGGGCAGGTAGGGCTCGACCAGCCGGTGGCCGTTGATGTAAACGACCCCGTCGCGAATGAGAATTCGCTCACCGGGCAGGGCGATCACACGCTTGATGAAGTCTTTCGAGTTGTCTGTCGGCGGCCGCAGAATGATGATGTCGCCGCGCTGCGGGGCGTGGAGGCGGTAGTCGATCTTATCGGCGATCAGATAATCGTTGTCGTCGAGGGTGGCCCACATCGACAGGCCCTCGACGTGCACGGTCTGCACGGCAAAGCTGATGCCGAAGTAGAGGATCACCGCCAGCACGACGACCTCGACCAGCTCGCGCAACAGCGAGCCGGCCGCCGATACCGATGATTGGACAGGCGTCATCGCAGGCTGGCGGGGAGAGGCCATACGTGTGTTACGAAACGAGCTTAGCGCAGACCCGCGCCAGCTCCTCTCCGCTGGAGTAACGCACCTCGATCCGGCCACGGTTCAGGTTGCCTCGCACCCTGGCCGGCAACCCGAGCTTCGATTCGACCTCCGCGGCGATGCGGCGGAGCTCCGCAGGTGCGGCACTCCGCTGTGGGCGACGAGGTTGGTACGTACGCACCCAGCTCTCTGTCTGCCGCACCGACATGCGCTTTGCGATGACGACCTTCAGGCCGTGCTCCTGGGCCGGCTCGCTCTCGAGCGCGATGAGGGCGCGCGCATGGCCGGCGCTGATCGCGCCCATTGCCACCGCCGACTGGATGGCGGCGCATCCGTTGAGCAGGCGCATCGACTGGGTCACAGAAACTCGGTGTTTGCCGATCCGCTGCGCGACATCGTCGTGGGTGAGGCCGAACTCCTCAGTGAGCCGCTTCAGGCCGCGCGCCTCTTCGATGGGGTCGAGGTCTGAACGCTGAAGGTTTTCGATCAGGCCGAGCACCAGCTGCGCGTCGTTGCCCGCGTCGCTTCGCACGACGGCCGGCACGGCGCTGAGGCCGGCGAGGCGTGCGGCCCGCCATCGGCGCTCGCCCGCGATCAGCTCGTAGCCGTCGGCAAGCCTTCGCACGAGGAGCGGTTGCAGCACGCCGTGCTGGCGGATCGACTCCGCGAGCTCGCCCAGTGGCTCCGCGTCGAATCGGGTGCGGACCTGCTGATGCGAGGGACGGATCTGGTCGACTGCGATCATCTGCGGCACCATCGCCTCGCCCTCGCGAGACATGGGGATGAGAGCATCAAGGCCTCGGCCCAGCCCTCGTGCTCGTGGTTGCGTCATCGTTCCAACAGCTCCTTCGCGAGGGCGCGATACGCGGATGCGCCCTTGCACGTGGGGTCGTACTGGATCACGGACTGGCCGTGACTCGGCGCCTCGCTGATGCGTACGTTGCGAGGTATGAGCGTCTTGAGGACGTGGGTCGGATAGGCGCGGCGCACCTCTTGGAGGACGTCCCACGAAAGGGTTGTGCGGGCGTCGAACTGGGTCATCAAGATGCCCGCAAGTTCGAGCTTTGGATTGAGCCGGCTGCGGACGAGCTGGTGCGTGTAAATGAGGTGCCGGAGACCCTCGAGCGCGAAGTACTCGCACTGGGTGGGGATGAGCATGCCCGTCGCGGCAGTGAGCGCGTTCAGGGTGAGCAGACCGAGTGACGGTGGGCAGTCGATGATGACGCACGCGACGCCCTCGGGTATCACCGCCAACGCCTTGCGGAGGCGCAGCTCGCGCTCGGTCATGGTCGCGAGCTCGATCTCTGCGCCGGCGAGGTCGATGCGCGACGGCACCAGCTGCAGCTGGGGCATCGTGGTCTCGAGCAGCGACTGCTGCACCGACGTCTCCCCCGCGAGGAGGTCGTAGACGGTGCGACGCGCGCGCGCCGGGTCGAACCCAAGCCCGGATGTCGAGTTCGCCTGCGGGTCGAGGTCGACCAGGAGAACGGCGATGCCCAGCTCGGCGAGGGCGGCGCCTAGATTGATGGCGGTGGTTGTCTTCCCTACGCCTCCTTTCTGGTTGACCACAGCGATCACCGGCACGGTGGTGGTGGCCAACATCTTGGGGTCGATTGCTTCAAGAGCTCCTACATCTGGGGCCACAGGCCAGATTCTAGGCATCAGGCCCTCGCCTGCCTAGCCCTGCCATTCCGCTCGTTTGGCGCCAAAAGCGCGGAATCCGCGCCGCGCAATGGGACGTTTGGCGCCAAAAGCGCGGAATCAGTTGTTGACGGGCAAGGCGTTGCGACGGTGCGACCACAACGCGAACGCGGTCATGGCAACCAGCGCCGCCTCCACGACCACGGCGGCGCCAAGAAGCGAGCCTCCAATCCCGATCCCGACCACCAGGTTGTAAGTGATGTGACAGATGCTCGAGGCAGTGGTGTTGGCGTACCTGCGGATCAGGCCCAGCCCGATTGCGATCACGAATACAGACAGCGTGTCGAATGACAACCCGTACTGGGTGTGGATCGACGTGAAGAGGAGCGCGGTCACGAGGAGGCCAAGCCTCGGCTGGAGCGCTCCCCGAAACAGGACCTCCTCGCAGATCCCCGGCGCCAGCGCCAGCGCCACGATGCCGACTGGGTTGTCGAGCCCTCCGAAGAGGTGCTGGGTCGTCCTGTCCACCTGGCTGGCGACGCCAGGCGTCAACTGGTGGCTCAGCCAGTCCATGGCCAGCCCGAACGCGACGAACGCACCGGCCGCAGCGAGCGCCATCGCCACGTGCCACCACGCGGGCGTCACGAGGCCGAGACGTCTTGCCGCCTCTTTGGGATCGCGGCGTATGTACAGTCCGACACCGGCGGCGGCGAGGGCGAGGAACGGTACCTCCTGGACGATCAGGTCGGTGACGGTGATGGGTGTCAGCTTCTGATCGGCTGCGACGAGGTCGATGAACAAGATCGAGGTGAGCTGCGTGCCGAACAGGATCACGGCCAGCACCAGCGCGAGCGCGTGGACTGGGCTGTCCGGGTCGATCGGCAGGAAGCGGGAGAGCCGATCGCGGACGGGTTTTGACGCCAGCGTGGCGGCTGCGACCGCGGTGACCATGGTCCCGACGTCGACGGCGGAGTTGTGGTCGCCGGCGTTGGAGGCGCCCGCTGAGGTGGCGGCGGCGAGGTCGAGGGCGCCGAAGAGGAACGCGATGCCGGCGCTGACGCCGGCGAGGATGCCGATCGCATGACCGGACCACGAACGGCCCACCGCCGCGTTGGCGGTGATGACAAGCGGGATCGGGAGCAGCACGACCACGGCCGCCGCCGCGTCGAGCGGGATCTGAGCGGTCAGCCTGTCTTGGTAGCTGGCGGTGAGAGCGCCGGCGAGCGCGGCGGGCCGTCTCCGGTCGGCTTGGACATGGCGTCGAGGATCGGCCGGAAGAGCTCGATGGGGATCGGGAGCACGACGGTCGTGTTTCTCTCCTGGCCGATCTCGACCAGCGTCTGCAGGAAGCGGAGCTGAAGCGCGCCCGACTGCGTGGAGATGATCTGTGCGGCGTTGGCGAGGGTTTGCGAGGCCTGGAACTCGCCGTCGGCGTTGATGATCTTGGCCCGCTTCTCGCGCTCGGCCTCGGCCTGCTTCGCCATCGCCCGCTGCATGGTCTGGGGGAGCTCGACATCCTTGATCTCGACGACGGCGACCTTGATGCCCCACGGCTCGGTCTGCTCGTCGATGATCTTCTGGAGCTCCTGGTTGATCTTTTCGCGGTTGGCCAGCAGCTCGTCGAGCGTGGATTGACCCAGCACCGCTCGGAGCGTCGTCTGCGAGATCTGGGATGTCGCGTTGATGTAGTTCAGCACCTGCGTCACCGCCCGGCGTGCGTCGACGACCTGAAAGTAGATGACAGCGTTGACCTTGGTGGTCACGTTGTCGTTGGTGATCACCTCTTGCGGCGGCACCTCGAGGGTGATAACGCGCTGGTCGATCTTGACCAGGCGGTCGACGCCGAACGGGATGATGAAGAACAACCCCGGGCCCTTGAGCGCGATGAGCCGGCCGAGGCGGAAGACGACGCCGCGCTCGTACTCGTTGGCGATCCGAAGGCTCGAGAAGACGACGACCAGGACGAGGAAGACGATCACCGCCAGGACGACCAGCGATCCAAAGTCCACGCCTACTTCTCCTTCGCCGTTCCCTTATCTCCGGCCACGACTTCCAACTGCAGTCCCTTGCGACCAACCACGCGGACGGGGGTCCCCACCTGTATCGGGCTCGGGGAGGCGACCGCCTTCCACAGCGCTCCTTGAACAAAGACTAGACCTTCGGGAGCCAGCTCTTCGCGCGCCTCTCCGACGGCGCCGACGAGCGCGTCAGATCCGGTCATCGCCGGCTGCCGTCTTGCGATCCAGATCTTGCGGACAAAGAGCACGAAGAACGCCGTGGTCACGATTCCGGCTCCGGCCACGACCAGTGGATTGACCCCGAGCCCGACCGGACCGGTGTTGACAAGGAACGCGAGGCCGAGGACCAGCGCGACCACGCCTCCAAAGCTGAGGATGCCGTGCGTGTTTGCGTTGAGGTCAGCCACGAAGAGAACAACCGCCAGGAGCAGCATCAGCGCACCCGCGATGTTCACGGGCAGGTTGGCGAGCGAGACGACTGCGAGCACGGCTGCGATGCCGCCGACCACGCCGGGGAGGATGGCTCCAGGCGTCGAGAGCTCCGTGATGATGCCGTAGGCCGCGAGCAGGATCAGCAGCGCCGCGATCGTCGGGTCGATCAGTGTGTTGAGGAAGACCTGCCAGAACGGCATCGGGAAGTCTTCGATGTGGGCGCCCGCCGTATGCAGCGTGAGCGCCCCGGTGGATCGCGGTACGGTGCGGCCGTCGACCGCATCCATCAGCGCTGCCGGGCTCGCGGCCTTGAGGTCGGCGACATGCAGCTCGACGGCCTCGTCGGCATTGATGTTCACGCTCTCGCGCACTGCCTTCTCCACCCAGTCGGCGTTGCGCCCGTGGATCTCTGCGAGGCTGCGCACCCTCGTCACCGCGTCGTTGAGGACCTTTGCCCCGAGGTCCCCGGTGAGGTTCTCGCCGGAGGCCTGGATGGGATGCGCGGAGCCGATGTTTGTTCCCGGCGCCATGGCCAGGATGTCTGCGGCCTGGGCGACGAAGAGCCCGGCGGAGGCCGCACGCGCTCCGCTCGGGTAAACAAAGACGATCACCGGGACTTTGGAGTTGAGCAGGCTGGTCACGATCTCGTCCATCGAGGTCGAGATCCCGCCGGGTGTGTTGACGACGACGAGCAGGGCGTCAGCCCGATCACTCTCGGCCCGAGAGACCGCGTTTGAGATGTAGGAGGACATGATCGTGTTGATGTCCCCTGTGAGGTCGGCCTGCTCGACGCGCGGCGTCGCCGCCGAGGCGCCGGCGGGCAGCAGCAATGCCAGCGCGATGGCGACCGCAGAGGCTCCCAGCGCAAGGCGGGCGCGCATGTTTTGAGTATGGCGATCGCGGGTTCAGAGTGCTTTGTAAAACGTGGAACATGGCCTGCCGCTCAGCCGTCCGGGAAGCGCGCAGGGGCCGTCGTAGAATCGGGTGGTGCCGCGCTCCACGCGTCGTGACGAGCCTCATGAACCCAATGGAAACCCAGCTCCAGACGACGCTGCCGCGATGAGACACCTGATGCGAGAAGCTCGTCTCACGGGGACTCTTCAGCCGGGTGAAGAGCACCGGCTGCTGGAGCAGGCGGCGCTCGGAGATCGGGCGAGCCACGACCGGCTGGTGGCTGCTCATCTGCCCCTGGTCGCCCGCCTCGCGACGGCGCGTGCCGAGCGCGGGCTCTCTGTTCCAGACCTGGTCCAGGAAGGTTCGATCGGACTGGTCGAGGCGGTGCGCACGTTTGCCGGCAGCGGCGAGACCGATTTTGTCCATTTCGCGGAGTCCCGCATCGGCGTCCAGATGGACGAAGCCCTCGCCGCGGAGGCGACGGCGGTTCGCGACGCGGAGCTGCTGGTCGCTGCGGCCACCGACTACGAGCGTGTCGAGCTGGCCATGCGTGGCACTCTTCACCGCGGGCCGACCGCGAATGAGCTCGCCGAAAAGCTGGAATGGACGCTTGACCGCACGCTGTACGTCGCGGGGGTGGTCGCTGAGGCGCGCCGGCGCCACGACGAAGAGCTGCTCGCCTTCATCGATCCAGAGAGCCTCGACTTCGACGGCGATGACGATGACGACGAGCGCGCCCAAGGTTGACGGCGGGGCAACCGCGTAGAACTCCCCTTTACGACCGTCACCTCGCCCTCGGCGGCAGGATGGTGGACTTTGGCGGCTGGGAGCTGCCTCAGCAGTACACGTCGATCCGCGAAGAGCACTTCGCCGTGCGCAAGGTGGCGGGCCTCTTCGACATCTCGCACATGGGTCGCTTCCGAGTCACGGGCGCGAAGAGCTTCGACTTTCTCCAGCAGCTGCTGACCAACGACCTGAGCGCCATCGGCGCCGGACGAGCCCAGTACAACCTCATGTGCAACTCGTCAGGCGGAATCCTGGACGACCTCGTGGTCTATTGGGGCGAAGAAGGTTTCATGGTCGTCGTCAACGCGGCCAATCGCGAAACCGACCTCGCATGGATGCGTGAGCATGGATCGGCCGGCGTCGACATCGAAGACCGCACCTTCGAGCTCTCGCTGGTGGCGCTGCAAGGACCGAGGGCGGAAGAATTGCTGCCGGGTGCAACAGCAGGCGACATCCCTTACTTCGGGTTTCGGGTGGGGGAGGTCGCGGGCACCAACGCGATCATCTCTCGCACCGGCTACACGGGGGAAGACGGCTTCGAGCTCTTCGTCAAGTCCGAACGGGTGGGCCCGCTCTGGGACGCGATCCTCGAGGCCGGGAAGCCCGCGGGGGTGCTGCCCGCCGGCCTGGGAGCGCGCGACGCGACCCGGCTGGAAGCGGCCCTCCGGCTATATGGCAACGACATGGACGAAACCGTGAATCCCTTTGAAGCGGGGCTTGGATGGACGGTCAAGCTCGACAAGCCCGACTTCATCGGCCGCGAAGCGCTCACCAAAGTCAAGGCTTCGGGACCGAAGCGGAAGCTGGCCGGTCTGAAGACGGCGCCCGGCGACATCGCCCGCCACGGCGCGGCGGTGGTGAGCAACGGCCGCCGCGTGGGTGCGGTCACGAGCGGCACGCACTCATTCTTCCTCGGCCACCCAATCGCTCTCGCGATGGTGGAAGCCGCATCATTGCGTGTCGGGGAGAAGGTCGCCGTCGAGGTTCGAGGGCGGAAGGCGCCCGCCGAGGTGGTGCAGCTGCCTTTCTATCGGGGGTCGGCACGGTCAGCAACGGCCTCGAAGAAGGCCTGAACGACCTCGAGATTGATCGCAAAGAGGGAGGTGTCGTATGGCGAGCCGGCTTTACACGAAGACGCATGAATGGCTCACCGTCGATGGCAAGAGCGCCACGGTCGGCATCACCGACTTTGCGCAGTCACAGCTCGGCGACGTGGTGTTCCTCGACCTTCCCAGCCCAGGCCGCAAGCTGGCCGCGCGGGAAAGCTTTGGGGTCGTCGAGTCGGTGAAGGCCGCCAGCGACCTCTATTCGCCCATCGCGGGTCGAGTGACCGCGGTCAACGACAAGCTGGCGGCCAAGCCCGAGCTCATCAACTCGGATCCATTTGGCGACGGCTGGATCCTCAAGCTCGACGTCGGCGGCGAGCTCCCCTCTGACCTGCTCGACGAGGCCGCGTACAAGAAGCACACGGAGGCTTCCAACCACTAGGTTGCCGTACCTCGTCCATTCGCCCGAGGAGCGGGCCGAGATGCTGGGCGCGATCGGGGCGCAGTCGATGGATGACCTCCTGGTCGACATCCCGCGCTCGCTCCGGATCGCCAGGCTGGAGCTTCCAAATGGCCTTTCGGAGTTCGAGACGATGGCCCAGATCGGCTCCCTCGCGGCTCGAAACCGAGTGTTCCCCGACCGCCTGACCTTCCGCGGTGGGGGAGTCTATCGTCGCTTCATACCCGCGGCGGTCGGGGCCGTGACCTCCAAGCCGGAGTTCTACACCGCCTACACGCCCTACCAGCCGGAGGCGAGCCAGGGCACGCTTCAGGCGATCTACGAATTCCAGACCCTGATTGCCGAGCTGACCGCGCTCGATGTCGCCAACGCGTCGCTCTACGACGGCGCCACGGCTGTCGGTGAGGCCGCCATGATGGCTCACGTCCATACCGGACGCCGCGAGGTGCTGGTGGCGGGGTACGTGCATCCCGAGTACGTGGACGTGCTCCGCGCCTTCGGCGATGGACGCGGCATCAAGGTTCGGAAAGGATCCGAGCCGACTTCGAAAACGGCCGCGGTGATCTTCCAGCAGCCGGACTTTCTGGGCCTCCTCGTCGAAGCGCCGGAGCTGGTGAGCCGAGCCCACGACTCGGGAGCGCTGGCGGTCGCCTGCGTCGATCCGATCAGCCTCGCGCTGCTCGCCCCGCCCGGCGAGTACGGCGCCGACATCGCAGTGGGCGAGGGGCAGCAGCTTGGTCTGCAGCCGAATTACGGTGGGCCCCACGTCGGATTCATCGCCTGCCGAAAGGAGCTTGTCCGGCGGCTGCCAGGCAGGCTTGTGGGGAGCGCTCACGACGCGGAGGGCAGGCGAGGATTCGTGCTCACCCTGACCGCGCGCGAGCAGCACATCCGGCGCGAGAAAGCGTCCTCCAACATCTGCACCAACCACTCGCTCTGCGCGCTCGCCGCCAGCGTGTACATGACGTACATGGGCGCCGAAGGCATGCGGCACGTCGCTGAGGTCAGCTTCAAGCGGGCACACGCGCTCGCGGAAAGGCTGTCTGCGCTGCCGGGTTGGGAGCTTGCCTTCCCAGACCGCGAGTTCCTCAACGAGTTTCCGATCCGCGTGCCGAAAGCTGCCGTGGTGCAAAGAAAGCTCGCGCGCAAGGGCATCCTGGGCGGCCTGGACATGCACCGCTGGTTCCGTGAGCTGAAAGGCGTCCTCACGTTCACGTGCACCGAGGTGAATGACGCGCGGGCGCTTGATCAGCTCCTGGAGGCGCTCGCATCGTGACCGAGCTGCTCAGCTTCGAGAAGAGCCGGCCAGGTGCCCATGGGCCGCGGCTGCCGGATGCGGAGGTGAGCACGCCCGCACCCGACGAGCTGCTGCCGCCAGCCCAGCTGCGGAAGGTCCCACCGGCGCTGCCGCGGATGAGCGAGCCGGAGGTCATGAGGCACTACAGCCGGCTGGCGTCGCTCAACTACTCGATCAGCGAGCAGTTCTATCCACTGGGCAGCTGCACCATGAAGTACAACCCGGTCGCGAACGAGGCTGCCGCCGCGCTGCCCGGGTTCACCGGACTGCATCCCTACCAGGACGAGGACACCGTCCAGGGCGCGCTCGAGCTGATGTGGCGCCTGGAGCAGGCCCTGTGCGCCGTGGTGGGCGTGGATCGCGTCACGCTCCAGCCGGCCGCGGGGGCGCATGGTGAATGGACCGCCCTGCGCATGATCCAGGCCTTCCACCGCTCGCGCGGAGACACGCGAACCGAGGTCCTGGTCCCGGACTCGGCCCATGGCACCAACCCGGCCAGCGCGGCCCTGAGCGGCTTCCAGGTGGTGGAGGTCGACTCGGCCCCGGACGGGCGGATCAGCCTGCCCGATCTGGAGGCAAAGCTGTCGTCACGGGTGGCAGCGTTGATGCTGACGAACCCCAACACCTTGGGACTGTTCGAGCGGGACATACTGGATATTGCAGAGCTGGTGCACAACACAGGTGCCAAGCTCTACTACGACGGCGCCAACCTCAACGCCCTCATGGGCGTCTGCCGGCCGGGGGACATGGGTTTCGATGCGGTCCACATGAACCTGCACAAGACTTTCACGACGCCGCACGGGGGCGGGGGTCCTGGAGCGGGCCCGGTCGGCGTCAAGACCGAGCTCGTGCCGTTCCTGCCCACGCCGACGGTGGAGCGGACAGATGGCCATCTTGAGCTCGACTACAAGCGGCCGCACTCGATCGGGCGGGTGCGCAGCTTCTATGGCAACTTCGGCATGCTCGTCCGCGCTTACACGTACATCGTGGCCATGGGCGGCGACGGCCTGACCCAGGCGTCTATGGACGCGGTGCTCTCGGCCAACTACCTGAGCAAGCGCATCGAGGGCCTGCTGGACCTGCCGCAACAGGGCCCGTGCATGCACGAGTTCGTGGCCAGCGCACGCAACCTCGGCGCATACGGGATCAAGGCGCTGGACGTGGCCAAAGGCCTGCTCGAGCGCGACTTCTACGCGCCCACGATCTACTTCCCGCTGGTGGTGCCGGAGGCCATCATGGTCGAACCGACCGAGACGGAGAGCAAGGCGGCCCTGGATGCCTTCGCAGACGCCATCAAGGACATCGTGCAGCAGGCCAAGGAGGACCCTGGAAAGCTCCACCACGAGCCCCACAGCCTGCCCGTTGGCCGCCTGGACGAGGTCGCCACCGCCAGGCAGGTCAACACCTACCTCCAGGGCCAGAGCCAGGACCCCGTCCTGCGCTGGAAACCTCCGGGCTAGCGGGTTCGGCCGGCCCTCTCGAGGGGCCCCAAAATAGGGCCTGTTAAGACCCCCCCGGAGGCCATTTTCGAACTCGAAATCCGGTAAAATTTAGAGCCTGAAACTCTGCCCAGTTGTCCCCTACGAGTTCTCCAGGCTGGGAGGGCCCAAAATCCGGTGAGCGAGGCCAGAAACCTCCCTCCGGAGCGTAGTCGCAGGCCCCAGCCGCTAGGCGCCGACGTGGCGTACACCGCCGAGCAGATCCAGGTCCTGGAGGGCCGGGAGCATGTTCGGCGGCGTCCGAGCATGTATATCGGGTCCACGACCACGACCGGCCTGCACCACCTCGTCTACGAGGTGGTGGACAACGCCGTCGACGAGGCCCTCGCAGGCTATGCCCGCCGGATCGTCGTGAGCCTGCACGCGGATGGCAGCTGCGAGGTCGAGGACGACGGCCGTGGCATCCCGGTCGACATCCATAAGAAGGAAGGCCTGTCTGCGCTCGAGCTGGTGCTGACACGCCTCAACGCCGGCGGCAAGTTCGGCGGGGGTGGTTACAAGGTGTCCTCGGGACTCCACGGCGTCGGCGTCTCCGCCGTCAACTTCCTGAGCGAGCGCCTCCAGGTGTGGGTGCACCGCAACGGCAAGATCCACAACCAGGAGTACGTCCGGGGCGTGCCCAAGGGTCCGGTGAAGGTGGTCGGCAAGACCGACCACACCGGAACGATCGTGCGGTTCTGGCCCGACCCGCAGATCTTCCCGGACGTCAAATTCGAACACGAGGTCATCAAGCACCGACTGCGTGAGATGGCGTATCTGAACAAGCGCCTCGAGATCGCCCTCGCTGACGAGAACCTCGGCTTCACCGACACCTTCTACTTCGAAGGCGGGATCGTCTCCTTCGTTCGCGCGCTGAACCGCGACAAGGCTGTCGTCAACCCGACTCCGTTCTATGTCGATCGGGAGGTGGAGGCGACGCAGGTCGAGATCGCCCTTCAGTACAACGAGACATTCGTCGAAAACGTCCTCGCGTTCGCCAACACCATCCACACCATCGAGGGCGGCAGCCATCTCACCGGCTTTCGCGCTGCCCTGACCAACGTCCTGAACCGGTATGCACGCAAGGCGGGCATCCTCAAGGAGCAGGACCCCAACCTCACCGGCGAGGACGTGCGCGAGGGCCTGACCGCTGTGGTCAGCGTCAAAGTCCTGGAGCCGCAGTTCGAAGGCCAGACCAAAGGCAAGCTCGGCAACGCCGAGGTCCAGGGTCATGTCTCGATCGCGCTGACTGAGGGCCTGACCCAGTACCTGGATGAGAACCCGTCTGAGGGCCGCCGCATCCTCGAGAAATCGCTGACCGCGGCGCGCGCGCGCGAGGCGGCGCGAAAGGCGCGCGACCTGGTGCAGCGCAAGAGTCTTCTGGAGTCGAGCATGCTCCCGGGCAAGCTGGCCGACTGCGCGGAGCGCGATCCTGCGCTCTGCGAGCTCTACATCGTCGAGGGCGACTCGGCGGGCGGGACGGCGAAAGGCGGGCGCGACCGCCGCACCCAAGCCATCCTGCCGCTGCGCGGCAAGATCCTCAACGTCGAAAAGGCGCGGCTGGACAAGGTCCTGACGTCAGACGAGATCCGCAACCTGATCACTGCGATGGGCGCCGGCGTCGGCGACAACTTCAACATCGACAAGATGCGCTACCACCGCATCGTGACGATGACCGATGCAGATGTGGACGGGAGCCACATCCGCACGCTGCTGCTTACGTTCTTCTTCCGCTATTTTCCGCAGGTGATCGAGAGAGGCTACCTCTACATGGCGCAGCCGCCGCTGTTCAAGGTCTTCAAAGGCAAGCAGGTCGTGTGGTGCCGCTCCGAGGCCGACCGCGACAAGGCGATGCGGCAGCTCGGCAAGAACGCCGAGGCCGCGCGCATGAAGGGTCTCGGCGAGATGAACGCCGAGGAGCTGTGGCAGACGACGATGAACCCGCAGACGCGCGTGCTGCTGCAGGTGCAGGTCGAGGATGTGGCGGCCGTCAACGACACGTTCGAGAAGCTCATGGGTCCGGACGTCGAGCCGCGCAAGAAGTTCATTCAGGCGCATGCCAAGAGCGTCCGCAACCTCGACATCTGAGGCCTGGTCCAGATCATGCGAATAGCAGTCGACGCGATGGGCGGCGACCACGCACCTCAGCAGATCCTCGAGGGAGCATCGCAGGCGGCGTCGGAGTACGGCATCGAAGTGTCGGTCGTGGGCCTGCCGGTGTCTGTTCAGCCGCTGCTAGATCACTATCCGCGTCTGCGCCTGGTCCCCGCGACGCAGGTCATCGGCATGGGCGAGCACCCGGCGCAGGCGGTCCGGTCGAAGCCCGACTCTTCGATGACTGTCTGCGCCCGCATGTGTCGAGAGGGCAAGGCGGACGGGTGGATCTCCGCCGGCAACTCGGGCGCGATCATGGCCACCGCCCTTTTTGTGCAGGGCCGCATCCGGGGCATCGAGCGACCCGCGCTGGGGTCGATCATTCCGATCCGCGACGGCTTTGCGTACTTTCTCGACGTCGGCGCCAACGTCGACTCCAAGCCGGATTACATGGTCCAGTACGCCGCCATGGGAAGCGTGTACGCGCGGGAGATGATGGGGCGCGCCAATCCACGCATCGGCCTTCTGAGCAACGGCGAAGAGGAAGGCAAAGGCGATGAGCTTGTCAAGGAGACGTGTCGTCGCCTCAAGGGTTCGCTGCGGGGATTCGTCGGCAACATCGAGCCCAAGGATCTCTACGCAGGGAAAGCCGACGTCGTCGTCGCTGATGGCTTCGTCGGCAACGTCGCCATCAAGATGGCGGAGGCGACAGCAGAGTTCCTCTTTCGCAACCTGCGGGACGAGATACCCAAGAGCTTGCGCGGCAAGCTGGGCGGCATGCTGATCCGCGATGGAGTCCGCGAGCTGCGGAGCCGGATCGATTGGCGGGAGTTCGGCGGGGCGCCGCTGCTGGGGATCGATGGCGTGGTGGTGATCGCACATGGGCGCTCCGACGCGCGGGCGATCAAGAACGCGATCAGGGTGACGAAGGAAGCGGTCGAAAATCAGCTCGTGAGTAAGATTCGGCTCGAGGTAGGGAAGAAGTCATGAAGAACGGCCGCACGCGCGTCGTTGTGACCGGGATGGGAACCGTCAACCCGCTTGGCAAGACCCTGGACGAGTATTGGGACGGGTTGATCGAGGGCCGCAGCACTGCGCGCACGGTTGAAGGCACCTACTCGACCGAGAAGCTGGGGACCAAATTTGCCTGCGAGGTGCACGGGTTCGATCCCGGCAATTACATGGATAGAAAGTCGTCGCAGAGGCTCGCGCGTTTCTCGCAGTTCGCGGTCGCCGCATCGACGATGGCGCTCGCGGACTCCGGCCTCGACCTTGCCAGGGAGGACAGCTTCCGCGTCGGGGTCGACATGGGCACCGGCATCGGGGGCTTCATCGAGATGACAGGAGGCGCGATCGCCTACGCCACCAAAGGCCGCCTCAATCCGCTTTATGCGCCGACCATCATCCCCAATATGGCCGCCGCGCAGGTGGCCATCGCCTTCCACGTCCGGGGCCCCAACGCCACAGTCACCACCGCCTGCGCGGCTTCCACGCACAGCCTGGGCGACGCGGCGCGCATCATCCAGCACGGCGACGCCGATGTCATGTTCGCCGGCGGCTCTGAGGCGGGGCTTTGCGAGGTGGGAATCGCTTCGTTCAACGCCATCCGAGCGCTCTCGACGCGGAATGACGCTCCGGACAAGGCGAGCCGTCCTTTCGATCGCGACCGCGACGGTTTCGTGCCGGGAGAAGGCGCTGGGACCCTGATCCTGGAATCACTCGAGCACGCTGTCAGCCGCGGCGCACGCATCTACGGTGAGGTGCTCGGCTTCGCGCACACCTGCGATGCGTTTCACACCGTGGCTCCAGATGAGACCGGCGAGGCGCCGGCTATGAGCATCAAGCTGGCGCTGAAGGATGCCGGCGTCCAGCCGCAGGACGTCGATTACGTCAACGCACACGGGACTTCAACGCAGTTGAACGATGCCGGTGAGACCAAGGCCCTGAAGATCGCACTCGGCGAGCACGCCCATAAGACTGCGATCAGCAGCACCAAGTCGATGATCGGCCACCTGCTCGGCGGCGCCGGCGCGGTGGAGGCGATCGCGACTCTGCTCACCATCAACCGCGGGATCATCCATCCGACCATCAATTACGAGAACCCCGACCCTGAGTGCGACCTCGACTACGTGCCCAACACCGCCCGCCGCAAGGATGTGCGCATCGCCATCTCCAACGGCTTCGGCTTTGGTGGGCACAACGCGGTCGTGGTCTTGAAGAAGTTCGAGGAGTAACGCAAGACCAGTGACTGACGACGCCACGATCGGAACGGTTCTGGGCCGCAGCCTCCAGGAGGAGATGCAGACCTCCTACATGGAGTACGCGATGTCCGTCATCATCAGCCGGGCCCTGCCCGACGTGAAGGACGGGCTCAAGCCGGTCCAGCGCCGGATCCTCTACGCCATGCATCGCTCGGGCGCGACGTCCGGCAGCCGGCACCGCAAGTGCGCCGCTTTCGTTGGGGACGTGCTCAAGCTCTATCACCCGCATAGCAACGATGCTGTTTACGACGCCTTGGTGCGGATGGGCCAGCCGTTCTCGCTGCGCTACCCCCTCATCGACGGCCAGGGAAACTTCGGCAGCGTCGACGGGGACCCGCCGGCGGCGATGCGGTACACGGAAGCGCGGCTGTCAGCGATCACCGGCGAGCTCATGGCCGACATCGAGAAGCAGACCGTCGACATGGTCCCGAACTACGACGGCTCCGAGGAGGAGCCTGCCGTCCTGCCCGCCCGTCTGCCCAACCTGCTCGTCAACGGCGCGACTGGAATCGCGGTCGGCATGACCACGAACATTCCGCCGCACAACCTGCGCGAGGTCACCAGCGGGGTGAAGCACCTGATCGACAACCCCGACGCCACGGGCGAGGACCTTCTCTCATTCGTCAAGGGTCCTGACTTCCCGACCGGCGGCTTGATCATGGGCACAGCCGGCATCAAGGCCGCGTACTCCACCGGCCACGGTCACATCATCGTCCGCGCCCGCCACACCTTCGAGCAGGCGCCCAACGGCCGCGAGCGGATCATCATCGACGAGCTCCCCTACGCGGTGAACAAGGCGACGCTGGTGGCGAAGATCGCCGAGCTGGTGTCCGACCGGCGCCTGGAAGGCATCGCCGATCTGCGCGACGAGTCCGACCGTCAGGGCATGAGGGTGGTCATCGAGCTCAAGCGAGAGGCCCAGGTCTTCACGGTGCTGAACAACCTCTACAAGCACACGACGCTGCAGCAGACCTTCGGAGTGATCATGCTCGCGATCGTCGACGGGCGGCCGGTGGTGCTCAGCCTGAAGCAGGCGCTGCAGCTCTTCATCGAGCATCGGCGCGACGTCATCCTGCGCCGTACCCGATACGACCTGGCCCGCGCGCAGGAGAGGGCGCACATCCTCGAAGGGCTGAAGATCTGCCTCAGCCACCTCGACGAGGTGATCAAGACGATCCGCGCCGCCGCCGACACCGACAAGGCCTCCGCCGAGCTGCAGAACAAATTCGGCCTGTCGGAGCTGCAGGCGAAGGCGGTGCTGGCGCTGACCCTGGGGCGGCTCACCAAGCTCGAGCGCGGCAAGATCGATGCCGAGTACGAGGAGGTGATCAAGACCATCGCCTACCTGGAGAGCATCCTCGCGAGCGACCAGAAGGTGCGGATGCTGATCAAGGAAGACATGGACGACCTCGCCAAGAAGTACGGCGACGACCGCCGCACCGAGATCACCGAGCAGGAGGCGTCCGAGCTCTCGGCTGAGGACCTCGTGCCCAAGGAAGAGGTCGTCGTCACGCTTACCCATCGGGGCTACGTGAAGCGACAGCCACTTCGCGTTTTTCGCGCCCAAAAGCGCGGGGGTGTCGGACTGAAGGGAGCGCGCCCGACCGCGAGCAGCGAAGCGCCGAGCGGAACGCGGGAGGAGGACTACGCCGAGCACCTGCTGACGACGCACACGCATGCGTCGATGCTTTTCTTCACGCAGAGCGGGCGGGTGTTCCAGCTGCGCGTCCACGAGGTGCCCGAGCGCGAGCGGCAGGCGAAGGGCGTGCCCGTCAACAATCTCATCGACATCGGTCCCAATGAGCGCATCAGCGCCGTGTTCGTGCGGCCTGAGTCCGAGACCGACGCCCACTACATGCTGATGGTCACCAAGAACGGATATATAAAGAAGACGGCGCTGGCCGAGTACGCCAATGTGAGGCGAAACGGGCTGATTGCGATCAATCTCCAGGAAGGCGACGAGCTGAACTGGGTCACTCCCACCATCGGCACAGACGAAATCCTGATCGCGACCGCGCTTGGCAAGGCGATCCGGTTCAGCGAGAAGGAAGTCCGTGCCATGGGTCGCGACACGCAGGGCGTGATCGGCATCAAGCTCGGCACAGGCGACACGGTGGTGGGGATGGCCACGGCTGTTCCGGACGGGGACCTGCTAGTAGTCACCGAGCGCGGATACGGGAAGCGGACGCCCGTGGCCGAGTATCCGATGCATCACCGGGCCGGACAGGGCGTCTTTACTCTCAAGGTCACCGATCGGGTAGGCAAGCTGGCCGCGATGCGGGTCGTGAGCGATCCTGAGGAGGAGGTGCTGATCATCAGCGCAAGCGGGATGGTCTTGCGAACTCGGGTGGGCGCGATCTCGCGCATCGGGCGGCAGACCCAGGGCGTGATCGTCATGCGTGTTGGTCCTGACGATCAGGTGGTCGCGATCGCCCCGGTGGCGGCGATCGAAGAGAGCGACGCGAAGGAATGAGCGACCTCGAAGTCAACGACCTGGTCGGCTGGGTCGGTATCGGGATGCTCATCGCGGCCGGGTTTGCCCTCGTGATTGAGGGCGCGTTGGCGGCGGCCTGGGGCCTGGCGCTGGCCAAGCGTACGAAGGCGCTCCAGAAACAGATCGAGACGGGGCGGGCGGAGATCGATGCGGATGTGGTGCGGCTGAAGGCTGCATTGGAGGAGACCAAGCGGTTGTGGGAACCCTACCGGCGCTCGCTGCGCTGGCTGAATCATCCGCTCGTCATTGCTCTACTAGGCTCGTTCCGTCGACGCCTGGCGGTGAGATGACCGAAGCCATTGACACGGGCGCGGTTCATCAAGCGGTCGATGACGCGGTGGCGCGCGAGCGGGCGCGCATGGCGCGGGAGCTGCACGACGGGCTGGCCACGGAGCTGGCCGGCGCCATCTCGCTCTTCAAGGTCTACATCGAAAGGGGCCAAGCAGACGAGACGCTGACCGACGTGTTCGGGATTCTCGAACGAATGCTGAAGCAGGTTCGAGAGACCCTCACGGAGCTGCGGCCGCGTCCGATCGGGCCGGAAGGGCTCATCTCCGACCTGCGTTCTCAAGCTGAGGAGTTCTCGCGCCTCTACGGGATCCGGGTCGAGATATCCAGCAATGGCACGGAGGAGATGCTGCCGCCTCCACAGCGCGAAGTCGTGTACCAGGTGGTCCGCGAGGCCCTCACCAACGTCCGGCGCCACTCCGGCTCACACATCTGCCGCGTGCGTATGGGGTTTGCGGCCCGCCCGTTCCTGATCGAGGTCTCGGACGAGGGGCGGGGAATCGGCTCGACCAAGGCGGGCGGGTACGGGATGGTGGGGATGCGGGAGCGCGCCGCGGGCATCGGCGGCCGGCTCGAGGTCGTCAGCACCGAGGGCCGCGGCACGACCGTTTTCCTCTTCGGCCCGAACTAGCGAGTCTGAGATGCGGCCGCGTCTCTAAGCCCAGGTCACAGCCGGTACTCCCTGCGGCGGATCGGCGGGATGTTGAAGGAAAGGGCGACCTCCATTCCGACGAGCTTCAGCTTTCGAGCCACTGCCTCGACCAGAGCCTTGGTGCGCCGCTCATCGATCTTGATGGCGCGCGCGATCTCCGCCTCCGACAGGCCGTAGCTCAGAAGCTGTGCAACCTCGCTCTCAGCTGCGCTGAGCCGGCTCAGCGGGCGGCGCAGCGCGGCGACCATCGGGGCGAGCGTGGCGCCGAGGCTGCCCGCGTAGTCGACGTCCTCTTCGCGGTACCAGTGGTCGCGGCGGCAACCGATGACGAGCAAGCCGATTGGACGCTGGCCGACCTCACCGACAGGCGCGTAGAGGACGGCGGGCCAGTCGAGCTCCCAGTCGTAGCCGTTGGAAGGATTGGGATTCTCGATCACAGAGTTCACGACCACTGTTCGCTTTTCGTAGAGAGCTCGCCGGGCGAGCGGCACCAGCGGCCGGCTCTGCAGGAATCGAGGCGCGATCTCCGAGGCGGCGATCGGCTGCAGCGACCCGCCGCGCAGGTAACCCAGGATCCAACGGTCGTGGCAGAGGAGTTCGAGGGCCAGTCCCAGCCGGCGCCTGGCTTCTTGGAGGTCTGGAAGCTGGCCCATGGCGAGAGGCTATGGCCGCCAGCCGGAACGATCCTCATCGGCGGTTCAGCGTTTCCTCAGCAAACGCTGAACTTCTGATAATTGGCTTCGGGGATGGTGGCGTGAGCGCGAAACTGCTTGTCGTGGACGACGAGCCTCGCATGGCCGAGCTGACGGCTGGTTTGCTCCGGCGTGCGGGCTACTCGGTCGAGATCGCGACCAGCGGAACCGAGGCGCTTGCGCGGGCGAGGGCGAATGCACCCGACCTGATGCTGCTCGACTACGAGATGCCGGACATGCAGGCACCGGAGGTACTTGACGAATTGCGGTCGGGCGCAGACCGCGTGGCCTTCCCCGTGATCATCTTCACCGGCGCACGACATTCGCCCGGAGACCAGGTTGTGGGCATCGAGCGCGGCGCGGCAGACTACATCGTCAAAGGCACGGATCGCCAGGTGCTGCTGGCGCGCGTGGGAGGCGCACTCCGGGAGCGCGCCGGCGCGCAACGCGTGTTGGTACGCGGTCGCCTACGCATCGACGCAGCTAAAGCCCAGGCGTGGGTGGGCGAGCGAGCACTGAAGCTCGAACGGCGGCCGCTGCTGACGCTGCAGCTCCTCGCCGGTAGGGAGGGCGAGGTGGTGGCTCGGGCCGAGCTTCTGGAGCGAATCTGGGGAAGCAAATACGTGGGCTTCGAGCACAGCGTCGAGCAGGCTGTGTACGAGGTACGGCGCGCGTTGAAGGACCCTGGTTGGATCGAGACCATTCGTGGGATCGGGTACAGGTTCAACACCCAACCCTGAGCTGGCAGCTGCGCTGCACCGCCTGCGCTCGACGCTCGCCAGGCTCAAGGCGGAGCTCGAGCTGGCGCTGGTCGACGGCACGACGGCACCGGTGGAGCGCTTGCTCGAGGACGTTCGCGAGGCGCTAGGACTTCTCGGCGCTGTGGAGGAGTCGGCTTACTCGAACCGTGCCGTGGTTGTGGTGGACGATGATTCGCGACTGGCCGACATCACGGCGCGTGGGCTGCGGCGCCTTGGCTTCGAGGCGCGCTCAAGTCGTTCGTTGGGGTCGCTGCATCCGGGTGAGGTGGTTGTATTCGATCTGAGCCTGCTCGCAGAGATCGATGACTCGTCACTGCAGAGCCTGCGCGCGAGCCGGCCGATAGTCGTCACGGGCGCCACCGACTCCGCTTCGCGAGCCCTGGCCGTCTCGATAGACGCGAGCGACTACCTGGTCAAACCGGTCGAGCTGGACGAGCTGGCGGCTGCGATCAACCGCCGAATGGCGGAAGGGTCACCGTGAAGACTCGTACAAGAGCTCGCCCCCGTGCTCCTAGAAACGATCGTCCCACACGACCACCGCATCGAGATCAGGGTCGGACATTCTGCAGCAACAGCCAAATGGAATATATGAATGGCGCGATGAGCACTGCCGCCGCCAAGATGACCACTGCGAGCAGCACGCGCCCGAAAACGAAAAGACCACTTCGTGTAAAACTGCGGCCGCCCGGAACTGGAGACGGTCCATTGTGCCGAAGAGCCTGGCCCTTGGGAGACTCTTTGCGCTCCTTCTCAGGAGTCAATCTTCCGCAAAGAATGCCACGGGCCGGCGCTCGTCTGCCGTTAACCAGCGAATGGCGGAAGCGTCACTGTGAAGACGGCGCCGCGGCGGTTTCCCTCGTACAACAGGTCGCCCTGGTCCTCGCGCACGACTGTTTGCTATATGAGGCGAAGCGTGCCGCGATGGACGCCTTAGGCTGTGGACTGCCAACTAAGATCCCCTCGTGAGCCCGATGCCACAGCAGGTCATATCGCTGGACCGAAAGTCCTACTGGGACGGTACGCAATGGATCCGGACTGAGCGAATCTCGCAAGACGGAAAGTGGTTCTGGGATGGTGCCAGTTGGCTGCCTGTCGTGGCAACCGCAAGAAGCTTCTGGTGGCCGCTCATCCCGCCGCAGTGGACGAATCTGCTGTGGTGGGGAACGTTTGCTTGGGTTCTCCCGATTGTTCTGTTTGGCGTTGCGTGGGTCGTGTACTTCGTGATCCATCACCACTTCTGAGGGCGGTGCCGCCGTAGTAGCTCGGCCAGCTTAGGGAGGGTATGGCGGTAAGGTCACAGTGAAGACGGCGCCGCGGCGGTTTCCCTCGTACAACAGGTCGCCCTGGTGCTCTCTCACGATGCCGAAAGACATGAACAGGCCCAGCCCGGTGCCACCTTCCTTGGTTGTGAAATGAGGCTCGAAAAGGCGGTGGCGTTTGTCATCTGGAATACCCGGTCCGTTGTCGGAGATGCTGAAGTAAGGGATGCCGTTCGGCCGCCGCCCGGTCGTCGCCTCCACGCGACCGCCGTGGCCGACAGCGTCGATGGCGTTGTTGAGCAGGTTGGTGACCACCTCGCGCAGGAGCAGCGGATCGGCACGTACTGCAACGTTTTCAGACGACTCACGCATCGCGATCTGCACCTCCTTGGCCCGAGCGCGGGGTCGGGCCATCGCGAGGGATCGAGCCACGAGCTCGTTCAAGTCAACTGGGTCGGCTGAGTAGCTGACGCGAGGGGTCGCGCCCTGCGAGAGGCTTCGCAGAACCGTCACGGCGTCGTTGGCCGCTGCGGTGGCTGTCTCGAGGCTCTCGCGATCGACTGAGTCAAGTCGCCG
>WNGG01000816.1_pt1 | contig 56231 bp, 57 predicted proteins | sample 5400661 | NCBI WGS metagenome assembly WNGG01 (sample SAMN13153372, study PRJNA577476) | soil metagenome | isolation source: 100 cm soil or saprolite under Garry oak tree replicate 1 | place: USA:California | collected 2016-06-15
AGTGAACCAATGTAGAACATGTGCGCGAGATAAGTGACACCACTCGCAACTACCCCTAATAGCGCACCCACAACAAAAGAGCGAAGTGGTTTTGCGAAGTCCATGACCACTGGGGGCTTGGCGTTAATCGACGCCAAGTGACCAATAAATGCTAAGATGGCTACCGCAGCCCCACCGTTGATCAGCGTAGCCGCTTTCAGGGCCTCAGCTCCACTTATATTGGCTGCCCTAACGGACTCCAATGACCTTTGTGAGTCTGCCGCGTATTCGGCCAGCGCTGCCTTGTGCTCCTGGGCAGCGAACTCAAACGCTTCTTGACGATTGATTGGCCCGTTAGACATCGTCGAAATCTCAGTCATGTCACCCGCGTTGTAAGCGCGGGAAGTGGGCCACCGCGCCATTGAATATATTCTCGACCTTTCGGAGTCACTTCAACGAGATCGTTTTCAATTGTGATTAGATGGTGCGCCTGTAATGCGCTGAGAACTGCACGGCGTTCTTGTGGATTAGGTATCAGCGGCATCCAAACCGTGTCGAACAATTGAATGCTCGTTCGTTGCGACAGGGAAGCAAACCAATCGAGAACTCGCTGAGTGTGAGGCACGAGAAAATAGTTCAAGAACCGATATTCCCACACGTATGCACGTACTCGTTCTGCATTGAGCAACTCGCGCACAGTCCGAAGTTCATTTTGATCTAAACTCGAGGGTAAATTAACATCGGTAGATGGTGGCGGAGTCGGAGGCGGTTTGTTTTTCGGTTCCTCCTCTAGCTTAGCCGATTGAGAAGTTGATAACTCGGTGCCACCGGGAAGTTTGATTGTCGCGATGCGGCTGAATAGGGCTTTAATGTCTTCGCGAAATGCTGCCACGAACACCGCAACGATAATTCCAATGACTATTTGCGGCGTAAGAAAAACCTTGATGTATTCAAGGATGAGTTGGGCCGTAGCCATTACTTGCGCTTCGTTTTATTAGTTAACTCAACGTCTTTAAGGTCTAAGTCATACTGATGGTCGTCAGCTTCAACTTGGCGAACCTGCGCAATGGCCTCTGATGACAGCGGGATGCGGATCTGCCCCCAGACAGTCGAGCCTGGCATCGTCCACCAGCCGCTTTCATCCTGCACAGCTGGCGATGCAGTGATCGAGTGTGGGTAGGACAGCAACAGCGTCACGGCGTGTTGAAGCGGCTTTGGCCGTTCGCTGCACAGCAAGTCGTCAACCGGCATCATTGAGCGCGGAAAGACTGAGTCTGACTTTCCACTGAGTTGAACTTTTACCCTAGGGGTCTGTGCCTGCCTCAGCATGTCCGGCAACCGGCCGTCGATCCAAGCTGGCTGAATGCTGCCAAGGCTGAAGTCGAGTTTCACGGTAAGAAACGTTCGACCCGCTGAACTCGTTCGGCAAATCGCAAAATCCGATTGCTCCGCATGAGTTTGGCGTGATATACGACTGAAATGCGTAAGTGTTTCCTCCTGATCGTCACAGCGTTAGTTTGCTCCGGTTGCACCTCGACTGACTACCAGGCGTGGGAGGGCAGGAACTCGGTTATCGAGGGACGGGGCGGAACCAAGAAAGTCGTGGACGGAGTGGATGTCTGGACGAACGGCGACCCACCGAGAAAATTTCAACTCCTCGGGATCATTGACGACCAACGTCCTGGCGGAATTATCCCAATGGCCGAGATGAAACACGACATTGCAAAGAAAGCGCGCGAGCATGGTGGCGATGCCGTAATCATAATTTCGAGTTCATCTCAGCTGGCCGGTTACTACACCGCCGCGAACGTGAACACGCAAGTCTACGGCGGATCAGCAACGAGTTACGGCAGCGCGACGACGATCCCGATCACGAGACACACTTCGAAATACGCCGTGATCAAATACATTGATTAGAGCAAGGCCGGTTCATCGATGTTGGCCCTAGAGCACCCGCAGTGGATCGGCCGTGGACGCTCACGGCACATGAATTGCTTTGAGGTCGAAGCCATGAGACTTCCAACAAGCTGGGGTAGGACAGGTAAATCTATGTTCAACGGATTTTTCGGCTGGTTATCGAGCGACATCGGGATCGATCTCGGGACGGCCAATACGCTCGTTTACGTCAAAGATAAGGGGATTGTCTTACGGGAGCCCTCGGTCGTGGCGGTACAGTCGGGCACGAACAAGGTGCTAGCGGTGGGCAACGAAGCGAAGCGGATGCTGGGGCGAACCCCGTCGAACATCGTCGCGCTGCGTCCCTTGAAAGATGGCGTGATCGCGGACTTCGAGGTGACCGAAGCGATGTTGCGCCATTTCATTTCGAGAGCGCACAACCGCCGGGTGCGGGCGCGGCCGCGCGTGGTGATTGCAGTTCCATCCGGAATCACGGAGGTGGAGAAGCGCGCGGTGCGGGAAAGCGCGACACACGCCGGTGCGCGAGAAGTTTATCTCATCGAGGAACCGATGGCAGCAGCGATCGGCGTCGGACTTCCGATCCAGGACCCGGCCGGCAACATGATCATCGACATCGGCGGAGGGACGACGGAAGTGGCCATGATTTCGCTTTCGGGAATTGTGTTCAGCAGCAGCGTACGCGTGGCCGGCGATGAGATGGACGAAGCGATCGTGCAATACATGAAGCGCGCTCACAATTTAATGATCGGCGAACGCACGGCGGAGGAGATCAAGATCAAAATTGGTTCGGCCTATCCGAGCGAGAAGGAGACGAGCATGGAAGTAAAGGGGCGTGATCTTGTGGCCGGCGTGCCCAAAACGCTCACGATCACTTCGCAGGAAGTGCGCGAAGCGTTACAGGAACCGATCTCGACGATTGTCGAATCGGTGCGTATCACCCTGGAGCGCTGTCCGCCGGAGCTTTCGGCCGACCTGGTTGATCGTGGAATTGTGCTCGCGGGCGGGGGGGCCTTGCTGCGCGGATTGGACAAGCTTTTGAGCGAAGAAACCGGTTTGCCTGTCCATGTTGCGGAAGATCCGCTGGGCGCAGTAGCGGAAGGAACGGGGAAGTGCCTGAGTGAATTTAAGTTTTTGCGTCAAGTAGCGGCGTCGGAGCCGGCTCGTGCGGCAGGGCGGAATTCATGGGGCAAGTTTGATGAGTCCTCCTTGGGTATTGAGAGAGCAGCGATGATTTTTGCGGAGGCACGTCTTCGAAGTTAAGCGCACAATGACGGCATCAGCGAACTCCTGCAGAACGGGGTTTTCGCCTTGGGAAACCTCCGTTCTATCCGTTGAACTACGGGGACAGTGAATTTCAGCTGTCAGATTTGAGATATCAGTTTAGCAGATTGGCATCGCAGGTGCTTTAAGAATTCTCGCGAACTAGGAAGACACCTAACTAGATACTCAATTCCTTAGCTTCGGCAGCGCGATCAGTAATGGTCGCGCTCTTTTTTTGGCATTCCGCCGGTCCTTAGCTGCTGAGACAGCGGCCACTAAAATGAAGGCGGCGTGAGAGCCGTTCCGCCCTACCTCCGCTTGGCAGCGCCGGCGAGAAGGCGATCGCGGGAAACAATCGCGCGTTTGTGCGTGCCGCTTCCGATTTTGCCTGCGGGATCGTATGCGACGACCTCAAAGACGAAAAGTTTTCCATCCCGGCCGCGATAAGTCGCCGTGGCGGGATCATCGCTCAAGTTCAGAGCATTTGCGCAATCGGGTTCGCGCACGACAAGATCGACAGTTGCGCTCGCGCCGATCTCCGGTCCGGTCATCCTTGCTTCCAACCGTTGCCATTGCCATTTCCGTCCGGCGCAACGGCGGGCGCGTACTCGGGGACAAGATCGACATCTTCACCCGTTGGTTCTTCTTCCGCTTCGGCCAGGGATTTTTCGTGATGTTCCTTCGCGATGAGCATGTAAAGCGACGGGACAATGAACAAAGTGAAAATCGTCCCGATCGTCATTCCACCGACGAGCACGAGACCAATTGAGTTTCGCGCGGCCGCGCCGGGCCCGGTCACCAACGTCAGGGGAAAGTGACCGGCCACTGTCGCGGCGGTTGTCATCATCACTGGGCGCAAACGAATGCGAGCCGCCTGTGCCACGGCCGCTAGTTTAGCCAACCCCTGCCGTTGTAGCTCATTCGCAAACTGCACGATCAGGATTCCATTTTTGGAAATTAGTCCGACCAGCGTGACCAAACCGACCTGCGAGTAAATGTTTAACGACGTCGTCCATTTGTCCGTCCAGAACGCCATGTTGGAATTCGGAATCTTTAAAAACATGAAAATGACCGCGCCGAAGAGCGCGAGCGGGACTGAGCCGAGCAGAATGATAAATGGGTCGCGGAAACTGTTGAACTGCGCGGCTAGGACAAGGAAAATCAAGACGACGGCGAGGATGAACGCAGGCACGAATTTATCGCCTTCGACGCGCAACTGGCGTGATTCGCCGGTGTAATCGAGGACGTAGCCGGCCGGTAGAATCTTGTGCGCTTCGTCCTCGAGAAATTTTAGTGCGCCGTCGAGCGATCGCGCTGGCACGCCACTGATCGTGACGGCGTTGAGTTGCTGCATGCGATTGAGCGAACGCGCGACGGTTTTGTGTCGAATCGACGCCACCGTGCTCAGCGAGACGAGCTTATTATCGGGCCCAGTGACGTAAATGTTCTCGAGCTGCTCCGGATTCAAACGATCGGTACGTTTGATCTGCGGAATGACTTTGTAGCTGCGCCCCGCGATGTTGAAGCGGTTGACGAAGTTGCCGCCGATGCTGGCCGACATGTCGGCGCCGACTTGTTGCATATCCAGACCGAGTGACGCGACCTTGTCGTGATCGAATGCTATCTCCGCCTGAGGCTGATCGATTTTTGTGTCAATGTCGGCGAATCGGAAAACGCCGGCCTGCATCGCTTTCCCGTAGAGCTGTTGCGCGAATTCCAGAATCCGCTCCGGATCGGCTGTGGAAGCAATGACGAAACTGACCGGAAAGTTATCACTGCCGGGCAATGGCGACGGCATATCCGCAAACATTTGGATGCCGGGAATTGCTGCCAGCTTTTGCTGCACGAGCGGCAAATACGCCTTCGTTGGCGTTTTGCGCGTGCCCCACGGCTTTAAAACCAATCCGCCAAAACCAAAATCTGGGGAGGTAAGTTGAAAAGTGAAACGCGTGTCCGGAATGCTGCGAAACGCTTTGTCGGCGGCTTCAGCGTAGCGAATGGTGTCGTCGATGGTTGCGTTGGCCGATGCCGTCACGAATCCGAAAATGACACCCTGGTCTTCCTTTGGCGCGAGCTCCTTAGATCCCATCATCGGAAGAAGGTAGAACATGAGACCAGCAAGAATTGCCAGGCTCGCCCAAACTGTATAAACGGCGGGCCGAGCCGCGAGGGTGCGATCAAGATGGTTTCCGTACCAATCGCGGAACCGATCGAATGTCCGATTGACGATGCCGCTGAATCCTTTTCCAGAATGCCCGGCGCGGAGCAAGTGCGCCGACATCATCGGTGAGAGCGTGAGTGCGACCACGCCCGAAATAAAAACCGCACCGGCTAGGGTGAGGGCAAATTCGCGGAAGAGCGCGCCAGTCAATCCGCCTTGGAGCGCGATCGGCGTGTAAACGGCCGCGAGCGTAAGCGTCATCGCGATAATCGGGCCGACCAATTCACGCGCACCTTTCAGCGCCGCGTTCATGCGCGACATGCCTTCGCGCAAATGTCGCTCGACGTTTTCAACCACCACGATCGCATCGTCCACCACCAATCCGACCGACAACACAATCGCCAGTAGCGTCAACAAATTGAGCGTGAACCCAAACGCCTGCATCAGGAAGAGCGCTCCGATCAGCGAAATCGGAATCGCCACCACGGGCACGATGACGGAACGAACCGAGCCGAGGAAGAGGAAGATCACCACCATCACGATGAGCAACGTGTCGATCAAAGTTTTGACGACCTCGTGAATGGCGTCGTTGATGTAAGCCGTCGCGTCGTACGCAATTTCCCCGGTCATGCCGGTCGGTAATTCTTTTTTGATCTGCTCCATCTCCGCGCGCACGCGCTTGATCACGTCCACCGAGTTCGCGTTCGGCAAAACCCAAACGCCCATGAATACCGCCCTCTGGCCTGAGAAGCGGACTTCGGTGTCGTAATCTTCGGCGCCGAGCACCACGTCCGCGATGTCCCCCAGCCGCAGGAGCGTGCCTTTGTCCTCGCGCACAACCAGCTTTTTGAAATCGTCCGCCGTGTGCAAGTCGGTGTTCGCAGTCAGATTCACCTGGAGCAGCGAACCTTTCGTGCTGCCAACGGCGGACAGATAATTGTTCCGCGCAAGCGCGCTGCGCACTTGCCCCGGACTGATGTTGAGCGCCGCCATCCGCTCTGGTTTCATCCAGATGCGCATCGCGAACACGCGTCCGCCAAGAATATCGGCTTTCTGCACGCCGCCCACCGCCGTCAACCGCGGTTGCACCAGACGGACCAGATAATCCGTGACTTCGTTTGGCTGAAGGATGTTCGATGTAAAACTGAGGTAAGCCGAAGCGAACCGCGAGTCCGCTGATTCGATGCTGATCACGGGGATCTCGGCCTCGGGCGGGAGATCGCGTCGAATCGCGTCCACCTTAGAGCTGATGTCCGACAAGGCTTTGTTCGCATCGTAGTTCAGCTTCAACCGCGCTGTGATCGTCGAGTTGCCTTGTTTGCTTTCCGATTGGATGTAATCGATGCCATCGGCTGCGGCGATGGCGCGCTCGAGCGGCGTGGTGATAAATCCGCGCACCAGCTCGGCGTCGGCGCCGACGTAAACCGTGCTCACCGTAATTGCGGCGATGTCGGTGCGCGGATACTGCCGCACATTAATAGTCTTCATCGCCTGCAGGCCGGCGATGAGAATGACAAAGCTCACCACCAGCGCCAGCACCGGCCGGCGGATGAAAAGATCGGTAAAAGACTTCATGTCGATCTTAGAACCTGTCGAGCTTGCATCACGTGTCCGCTGGCTTCGGATTCAACTGCGGCTTCGGAGCGAGATCGTTGTTGATCACCACCGGCATACCGTTGCGCAATTTGAACACGCCCGTACTTACGATCGTTTGCCCGGGTTCCAATCCTTGCGTGATTGAGATGAAATCGCCGCGCGCTTCACCCACGCGCACAAATTGCTGACGGATCATCTGCGATTCCTTTCCCGTCTTCGGGTCCTTCTTCTTCTCGATTACAAAAACGGAATCGCCGTACGGCGCGTACGAAACTGCCGACCCGGGAACAACCAGCGTCTTCTCCTTCTTCGGCAGGACGACGTCGATCTTGGCAAACATTCCCGGCCGCAGCGCATGGTCGCGATTTTCCAGCGTCGCTTGTAACCCGACGTTCCGCGTCACCGGATCGACCGACGAATTGAGCGCGGTCAATTTGCCGACGAACTCGCGTCCCGGCAGTGCGTCCGTCTGCACGTGCACCTCAAGTCCTTGCGATAAATTTGCGAGATGCTGCTGCGGCAATGCAAAATCGACATACACCGGATCGAGCGCTTGCAACGAAACAACCTGCTGCCCGGCGTTGATCATCTGCCCGACGTTCACCTGGCGGATCCCGAGCTGTCCAGCAAACGGCGCGCGCACTTCCTTCTTCACGATCATCGCGCGCATGTTGTCGACCGTGCCTTGCTTCTGTTTGAACTTCGATTCCGCGCTGTCGAGCTCCGCTTTCGAGATGACTTTACGCGTGGCGAGATCTTGGGAACGCTGCAAATCCGCGCGCGCCAATTCCAAATCGGCTTCAGCCGTGCGCAACTGTGCTTCCTCGGAGGACGCGTCGAGCTTCACCAACACATCGCCCTGCTTGGCGACACTGCCGTTTGGAAACTTAATTTCGGCGACGGTGCCGCCGAGCTCGGTCGAAACCACTGCGCCTTGCACGGCCGAGATCGACCCGACGGACGAGAGCATCGGTGACCAATCTTCTTCTTTCACTGGCGCGCTCGACACTGTCGTCGGCGGCATCATCATCGGCGCCGACTTCATTTTAAGAATTTGCAGCGCTTTAATTCCGACGATCATGAGCAATACGACAACGAGCCCGAGCACTGCTTTGGATAGAGCTTTTCGCGTCGATTTTACTCTGAGTTTCTTCATCTCCGTTTGGGCGACGTCATGCATACGCTGGTTCGGTCTCCGGCTTAAATAACAGGCGCCAAAGTCTTCGCGTGACCTCGAGTTGCCGCGCCCGCCTTTCCGAGGCGGTAAGCTCTCGTGGTTGCAAGACGTCGCGCATCAACATTCCGCGGGCAACCGCAAAGATTAATTCGGCCTGTTCGCTCGGCGCCAGGCCGTGGGCGGCGTTTTTTGCCTCGGGTGAGCGCGCGATCAAATCGGTCACGCCATCCATCGCCGTCTGCAAAACATCGCGCACCAAATCTGCGATGCCCGGATTGCGCGCTGCTTCCGCGTAAAGATCGACAACGAAGGCGGACGTAACCCGCGGCTCGTTTTCGCAGCAATGCGCCGTAAAGAGAATTTCGAGCGACTCGAGCAGGCTCGGCGCTTGTCGCGCGCGCTCCAGCACCTTGTGAATCTCCTCCTTATGTCGGTCCGCCATCGCGGAGATCACCGCTTCCTTGTTCTCGAAATAGCGATAAATCAGACCGACGCTGATCCCGGCCTCCGCGCTGATGTCATGCATACTCGCCTGGTGAAAGCCGCGCTCGGCGAAGCACACCATCGCGGCGTCGAGAATCTGCGTTCGCCGATCGAGACCGTTTTCTATTTGCTGAGCCATGAAGTTTGGACAGTGAATGAACGTTCATTCATTGTCAAGTGGGACTCTAATTACGACGCAATCTGCTTTGAAGTCCGATGCTCGCCCGACGTCGCGCTCAGCCCGTCAATCGGGAGCGGACTCGGTTGTCGTGCGAATTGGCAGATCGAAATGACCGTGCTCAAAGCGATGGGCCCGTAGAGCAGCGCTTCCATTACGCCCCGGCTTTTTTCTTCCGAGCGAATTAGAAGTGCGTAGGTAGAGTCATGTTGGTTGTTCATAATCTTAGCTTTCTTTCTCACTCACACAGGAGCCATCCGTTTATTGCTGCGATTTAGCCGCGCACCCTTTGGTCCTTTCATACAAAGACGCCGCCAATGCCGATTTTGTCTACGCTGCTTTCGATTTCGACGTTGGACGTTGAGCGTTGAGCGTTGAACGTTGAAACAAAGTTGCTTGCATGCGCTCGATCACCACTAATCCGCGATTGCTTCGCGACTTTCCGCCGCGCCGACGCTACCTTGTCGGCGTCTCTGGAGGACGCGATTCGGTCGTGCTGCTTCACTGGCTTGTCGGTCTTGGATACAAAAGGCTGGTTGTCTGCCATTTGAATCATCAATTGCGCGGGCGCTCCAGTGACGCCGATGCGCGCTTCGTCCAAAAACTTGCCTCCAAATACGATGTCGATCTTGAAATCGGGTTGAGGAACGTTGGCGCGATCGCCGCGAGAAAAAAATTATCGCTCGAAACCGCGGCCCGCGAAGCGCGCTACCGATTTTTTGCGCAAGTGGCGAAACGCAGACGCTGCCGCACCATTCTTCTCGCCCATCATGCCGACGATCTCGTGGAAACTTTCTTGATGAACTTGTTTCGCGGGGCCGGCATCACCGGATTGAGCGCGATGCGCGAAATCGCAACCCGGCGAGTCGAAGATGTCGATCTTACGATTGCTCGCCCGCTTCTTGGAGTTTGGCGTGGCGACATAGACACGTACGTTGGAAAACACCGACTGAAGTTTCGGGAAGACGCGTCGAACAAAAATTTAACGCCGCTGCGCAATCGCATCCGCCGCCGCATCATTCCTTATTTGGAAAAAACAATCGGGCGCAACATTCGAGGAAACATCTGGCGTGCGGCCATGATCGCGGCGGAAGAAGAAAAGTGGATCGAATCGCTGGCAAAACATTCCGGCCTGCAAGATGTCGATCTTTCGGTCGAAAAACTTCGCCACTTGCCGACGGCTCTTCAACGTCGCGCGATCATGAAATGGTTGCGCGCGCGCCACGTCGCCGATGTCGGTTTCGAAGTAATTGAGCGCGTTCGCTCTTTGCTCGATTGCGACGCGCGAGTTGCAAAAATCAACCTTCCTCAAGATCGACATGTGCGCCGCCGGGCCGGTAAAATCTTCCTCGAGTGATCTTTCTGTAGCGGCGCTCTATGAGCGTCGCATTTATTCGACCGACGGTCATAGACCGCCGCTACAATTCGTGGCTAAGTTACCGCATCGATGACTCCACAAATCCGCGTCCGCTTCGCGCCTTCACCAACCGGTTATTTGCATATCGGCGGCGCGCGCACTGCGCTTTTTAACTGGCTTTTTGCACGGCATCACGGCGGCACATTTGTCTTGCGCATCGAGGACACCGACCTAAAGCGCAACACCGAAGAAGCCGCGGCCGCGATTTACGAAGGCTTGCGCTGGCTCGAATTAAACTGGGACGAGGGCCCGCATGTCGGCGGAAAATTTGGCCCCTATTTTCAAAGCGAGCGCACGGAAATTTACGAGCGCTATCTCAAGAAGTTGCAGGACGACGGTCACATTTTTGAAGATCAAGGCGCGCTCCGCTTTCGTTCGCCGCGCGAACATGTTGTGGTCGATGACCTGGTTTGCGGCAAAATCGATTTCGATCTTACCAATCCTGGAACGCATCCGGATATGACCGTGCGCCGTCCCGATGGCTCATGGATTTTTCATTTCGTCAATGTGATCGACGACATCGAAATGAAAATCTCACACGTTATTCGCGGTGAAGACCACCTTTCCAATACGCCCAAGCATATCGAGCTTTATCGCGCGCTTGGCGCGACGCCACCGCGTTTTGCGCACATCCCGCTCATTTTGAATCACGATGGGTCGAAGATGAGCAAGCGCGATGAAGGCGCGCGCGTCGCCGCTTACATCGAGCAGGGTTATGTGCCCGACGCCGTGCGCAATTACCTTTGCCTGCTCGGTTGGTCGCCGAAGGACAACCGCGAAAAGATCGACATCGAAGAAGTGGTAAAACTTTTCGAGCTCGAAAAAATCAATCGACGCAATGCCGCGTTCGATCGCGACAAATGTTTTTGGCTCAACGGTCAATACATCGCGCAAATGTCGCTCGACCGCTTCGTCGAGTTGGCAAAGCCGTTCTTGCGACAAGCGGGAATTATTGCGCCGGTAGGGGGGCGAGACTCCGTCGAGCCGACGAAATCCATCGACGGCTCCGCAGAGCGTCGCCCTACCGACGAAGGATATCTCCGCGCAGCCCTAGCCATCGTAAAAGAAAAGATCAAACTGCTGAGCGAATTGCCGGAGTGGACATCGTACTTCTTTACCGAGGATTACGAATTCGATCCGGCCGCGGCGGAAAAAGTTTTCGGTAAATCGGAAGCCGCCATGCGATTGAGTGCGTTGCGCGAGGAGTTTCGTAAGATCGACAACTGGAATGCCGGGCCGATCGAATCGACTCTTAAAGCACTGGTGCAAAAGCTTGATTGCAAGACAGGGGATCTTGTTCACCCCGCGCGGGTTGCGGTCAGTGGTCGCTCGGTTGGCCCGAGTTTGTATCACATGCTTGAAGTCATGGGCAAAGAGCGCGTGCTCACGCGCTTCGAACGAGCCACCGCAAAATTTTCAAAACTTCCGGGCGTGTCATTCTGAGCGGAGCGAAGCGGATTCGAAGGATCCCATGGCGTTACCCAGCAGGTTTCAATTACGGGATTCCTCGGTCCGAGCCGGACTGGCATTTTCGCTCGGAATGACACGGGGAAGGCCAGAATGACATGAAGAGAAAGCGCACAACAGAACGTTACACGCTCGCCGACCTCGACAGTTGGCGCGAAGCGACGCGCGAGGTCAAGCCGCCGATTCGCCTGGGCGTTTTCGGCGATCCGGTCGCGCATTCGTTGTCGCCGCAAATGCAAAACGCGGCGCTTCGCGCGTGCAAGATCGACATGCAATACGCGCGCTTCCATGTTCGAGCGAATGAATTGCGGTCTGCGCTGCACGTTTTGACGGAGCTGGATTTTATCGGCGTAAACCTGACCGTGCCGCACAAAATCACTGCGCTCGTCTCGATGGATGAAGTGGATGAGCGCGCGGCCCGAGCAGGAGCAGTCAACACGGTTCGGGTCCGCGATAAAAAACTCATTGCTTCGAACACTGATGGCGAGGGATTTTTGCGCGCCATTCGCAGCGAATTCTCGGTCGATCTGCGCGATCTGCGGGTCGTGGTAATCGGTGCGGGCGGCGGATCGGGCCGGGCGATTGCGATGCAATGCGCGCTCGAAAATTGCGAACGTCTCGTCCTCGTCAATCGCACTTTCGAGAAGGCAAAGGCGCTAGCCGATCAATTGCGGCCGTTCTTTGCCGGGCCGCGGGTGTTGGGGCCAGCTGCTCGTCTGGAAGCGGTTCCGTGGGATGAACCGTCATTGCGCGCGCAATTCGCGCAGGTTGATCTTGTCGTTAATGCGACGCCGCTCGGGATGAATCCGAGCGACTCAACTCCAATCCCGGCGCGGCTGCTCGCCCCGCATCTCATGGTCTTCGATACCGTTTATGGGGCGCAACCGACGCTACTCGTTCGCGCGGCGCGGGAAGCAGGCGCGCGCGCGGCGAACGGATTGTCGATGTTGCTGCATCAAGGCGCGCTCGCCTTTGAGACTTGGTTTGGGCGCGAAGCGCCCCTCGACGTGATGCGCGCGGCGTTATAAATTTTCCTTCGCCATTTCCTGGCCGCGCTTTGTCGCCGCTTGGACGGCCGCGATTAAACCTTCTGCCGTTTTGAGCTTTTCCAGAGCCGCGAGACCCGCCGCGGTTGTGCCGCCCGGCGTCACGACCAGCTTGCGCAATTCTTCCGGGGAAAGTTTGCTTTCGCTCGCGAGTTGCGCGGCGCCCAGGACGGTTTGCGTGGCAAGCGTCAGGGCGGTGTCCGGTGCGAGTCCCATTTTCTTCCCGCCTTCCGCGAGCGCTTCGATCACAGTGTAAACAAAGGCCGGCCCGCTGCCCGCAAGCGCAGTCACGGCATCGATCTGTTCCTCGTTGACTTCCACCACAACTCCGATGGCGCTGAAAATTTTGCGCGCAAGATCGACATCATCATTTGTCGTGCGCGAACCACGAGCGATCGCAGTGGCGGCACGACAAATCGCTGAAGGCGTGTTGGTCATCGCGCGCATGAACCGCGCGTTCGCAATCGGCTCCATCGCTTCGAGTCGGACGCCGGCGGCAAGCGAAATTACGATCTTCTCATTAAGGAGTGAAGCAACCTCCCGGAGCACCGGCAAAACGACCGCCGGTTTCACTCCAATGAAAATCAATTCTGCTTGCCCTGCGACCTCTGCGTTCTTCTCGGTAACATGAATTCCAACTTCATATCGCAAAGCAGCGCGCAAACTTTCGTTAGGCTCGCTGGCGATAATTTCGCCCGGTGAACAAAATTTTGCTAGCACCAGACCGCGAATGACAGAGCCGGCGAGCTTACCGGCGCCTACAAAGCCTATGAGTCTGCCTGCGGCGATAAGGTCGAGAAGATCACCTGTCCGCTTTGTTTGAGAATCCATCTGAAGCGGTGATATTACTCAATGGTGGCCGCTGGTGTAAATTTCGGTGTCGGTCCGAGCCGGACTGGCGTTGATCTCGCCGAAGAGCTGCTTGAGCTCAAGAGGGAGCGGAACGCCGTGATCCTGGCGCACAATTATCAGGTGCCCGAACTCCAGGACGTGGCCGATTACGTCGGCGATTCGCTCGGATTGAGCTATGAAGCGAAGAAAACCGATGCCGATGTGATTTTATTTTGCGGCGTCCATTTCATGGCCGAGACGGCGAAGATTATCAATCCGAGCAAGCGCGTCATTCTGCCCGATCTCGACGCCGGCTGCTCGTTATCGGAATCGTGTCCGCCGGAAAAGCTGGCGCAATTTTTGCAAGATCACGCCGGCAAGAATTATTATGTCATCGCTTACATCAATTGCAGCGCGGGCGTGAAAGCGCAGGCCGACGTGATCTGCACGAGCGGCAATGCGGATAAGATCGTGCGCGCTGCCCCGCAAGATCGACATATTCTTTTCGTGCCCGACCAGAACCTTGGGGCGTGGGTGATGGAGCGCACCGGACGGAAAATGGATTTGTGGCAGGGCACTTGTTACATCCACGTCGAGTTTACGGCGCGCAGCATTAACCGAATCCGCGAGGAGTATCCGGGCGCGCCGGTGGTCGCGCATCCGGAATGCACCTACGCCGTGCGCATGCTGGCCGATGAAGTTTGTTCCACCGAAAAAATGGTGACGTTTTGCAAAGAATCGCCGGCACGCGAGATCATCGTCGTGACCGAAGCCGGTTTGCTGCATCGGCTCAGCAAGGAGATTCCAGACAAGACATTCATTCCCGGGCCGACAGACAACTGTTTCTGCGGTGAATGCCGCTTCATGAAAATGAATACGCTCGAAAAAGCTTACAACGCGCTTTGGCACATGGAGCCGGAAATCATTTTGCCGGAGCCGCTGCGCAAACGGGCGGAAGCGCCGATTCTGCGCATGCTCGAACTGAGCAGATAAACCTCGTAGCGGCGGTGCCATCGCCGCATTTCGTTGCCGATCACAACGCTACGTGGCGGCTTTTTGTTTTGCTCAAAGAGCGATCTGCGTGAAGTGTCGATGCGATTTCCTTGACCGATCGGCTGAAAAGCAATGACCGCAAAAGAAAAATCCATCGATGAGCGAATCGAGCGACTTCATGCGTACGGGATTGTCGATCTTCACTTCGATATGCTCATGGATTTGTACGAAAAACGCGATCGTGCCAGCGTGCTGGCGACGGATTATCTGCCGGAACTGGAAGCGGGCGGTATCGGCGTCCTCGGGGCGGCGATTTACATCGAGGACCGTTACCTGCCGGAAATGGCGCTGCGCGTTGCGCTCGATCAGATTGCCCGGCTTTATGCGGAGGCGGAGCAATGCCCGCGCCTTGCCATTTGCAAAAGCTATCAGGAGATCCTTCGTGTGGGTAAGGCTGGGAAGGTTGCGCTGCTCATCACCATGGAAGGAGTCGAGCCGCTCGGCACCGACTTGGACTTATTGCGTGTATTTTATGAACTTGGCTTGCGCGCCATTGGCCTTACGCACGCGCGACGAAACGCGGCCGGCAACGGCGGAGTTTTTGCGGCGAGCGGTTCGCCGCGTGATGGATTGACGGCATTCGGGCGTGACGTCGTCCGAGAATCCGAAGCGCTCGGAGTGATTGTCGATCTTGCCCACATCAATCCAGCCGGGTTCGAGGAGATCATCGGAATGACGAGCAAACCGGTTATCGTTTCACACACGAATGCGAGAAAATATTACGACATCGAACGCAACATCAGCGATGGCCAGATCAAGATGATTGGCGAGCGCCGGGGCGTAATCGGTGTGAACTCGGTCCTGGTAAGCCCGCGTAAAGAAGAGGCCACGCTCGACCGCTACATCGACCACATTGAACATATCGCGAGCCTGATCGGAATCGACGGCGTCGGTATCGGGTTCGATTTTTTTGAGTTTATTTACCGGCAGTGGCCGGCATCGGCGCAACAAGAACTGGCCGCGAAGTTTACCAAGCCTCACTTCCTCCCGGACCTGACCAATCACTCGCACGCGCGTACTCTCACCCGGAAACTAATCGAGCGCGGATTCAGCGACGAACAAATCGAAAAAATCTTGTTCCGAAATTGGATGCGGGTTTTGAAAGAACTGCTTTAGCCGGCTTTCTCTTACTCGTGCTCTTGCTCTTGCTCGTGCTCAGAGGCAGTCTGGTTCAATGGGACGACGATTCGATCACGAAAAGCTCAAAGTGTATCAGGCTGCGATTGAATTTGTGGCTTGGTCCACACAACTCATGGCAGAGATTTCAACCAAAGCCGCGGTCAAAGATCAGCTCGACCGCGCATCCACAAGCATTCTGCTAAATATCGCTGAAGGGAATGGCAAGTTCTCGATCAAGGATCGTTGTCGATTCCTTGATTTTGCCAGGGGCTCGGCGTTGGAGTGTGCGGCCTGTCTTGATGTCCTGGTTGCCAAGAAACTCTGGGGAGACGCAGCAGTAGGACCCGGAAAGGAACAGCTCTTTGAAATTGTGTCGATGCTGATGGGACTGATTCAAAGCTTAACTTCACGCATCGGCGAAGACGCGGGCGCCTATTTGTCCTCAGAGGAGCAAGAGTAAAAGCACGAGCAAGAGTAAGAGCTTAAGTTGAAATTCGTCAACCTGACGCGCCGCACCGAGATCGGCGCGAACTCGTATTATTTGGAGATGGCTGGTCACCGTCTGGTGCTTGATTCGGGAATGCATCCGAAGAACATAGGCGAGGATGCGCTGCCAAATTTCAAATTAATCGCGGATCGACCGCTCGATGCGGTACTCATTTCGCATTCGCATCAGGACCACATCGGCACGCTGCCGGTGCTGATGCGGCGGCAACCAAAAGCGCGCGTGTTCATGAGCGAAGCGGCCGCGGAAATCGGCAGCACGTTGCTCCATAATTCGGTCAATGTCATGACGCGGCAGCGCGAACAGCTCAGCGGGGCGTTGTATCCGCTTTTTACGCATCGCGAAACCGATCGGGCGGCGGATGTTTGGCATTGGTGTCCGATGCATCAATCCATCACCCTGTCGGGCGAACATGCCACGGAGCGCGACACAAACAGGGTCACCTTTCAATTTTTCGATGCTGGCCACGTCCTTGGTTCGACCGGAATTCTTCTGCGTGCCGAGGGCCGCACGATTTTCTACACTGGAGATGTCAATTTCGACGATCAAACCATCGCGCCAGCGGCGATTTTTCCCGAGAACAAGATCGACATCTTGATCATGGAGTGTACGCGCGGCGATCACGCCCAACCCGCCACCTGGACGCGCGCCGGTGAAGAAAGGCGTCTGGCCGAGGCAATCGAAGAAGCTTTTCGGCGCGGCGGATGCATTCTGATTCCCGTTTTTGCGCTTGGCAAAACACAGGAGCTCCTCGCCATGTTCTACAAATTCCACCGTGAAAGGTTACTGCCCGATTTCCCGATTTACATCGGTGGCTTGAGCTTAAAAATGACCGAAATTTACGATCGCCGTGCAAACATGAGCCGGCGCCAATTGCCGCGGCTGCAACTGCTCAACAAGCTGCGCCCATTTGTTCTGAACGCGGAGACGATTCACGGCTCGTCCGTGCGCGCGCGCCGCGTTCACGCCCTTTCGAGTGGGATGATGACGCGGAAAACGCTCTCCAATATTTTTGCGCGTCGCATCGTCGAAAACCCGCGCCATTCGATTTTTTTCGTCGGCTATGCCGATCCGGAGTCACCCGCCGGAGTTTTGCGAAATTCTGAACCGGGCGAGGAAATATCGCTCGATCCCGATGAGCCTGCACAACGCGTGCGTTGCAACATTGAACAGTTTCAATTCAGCGCGCACGCATCACGCGAGTCGTTGATCGCATATGCGAGGAAGCTTTCGCCAAAAAAGATCGTACTGGTACACGGTGATCCACCGGCCGTGGAATGGATGCGCGCGACGCTTGTCGCGGGGCTGCCCGATTCAGAAGTAATTGTTCCGACCCCAGGCGTCGAAATTGAGTTGTAGCGGAGCGCCGACCATAAATTTCTCGTCGTCGAAACTAGTGCGACGGTCATAGACCGCCGCTACAGCAGACAATGAAAATCGCATCCTGGAACATCAATTCATTGCGCAAGCGCCAGGATCGTCTCTTTGCGTGGCTCGAAAGTACACAACCGGACGTCGTTTGTTTGCAGGAAACGAAATGCACCGACGAACAATTCCCCGTGCTCCCCTTGCAATCGGCCGGTTATCACTCCGCTTATCACGGAGAGAAATCGTACAACGGAGTCGCGATCCTTTCGAAACAGAAACCGCAAGACGTGCGCGCTTCACTTTGCGATGAAGTTGTCGATCGACAAGCCCGCGTCATCGCGGCGAAGATCGACAATCTCCGTTTCTATTCCATTTACGCGCCGAATGGCCAGGCAGTGGGATCGCCGGCCTACGAGTACAAACTGAATTGGTACATGCGACTCCGCGAATGCTTGTCGAACGAAAAAAATCGCGAGCTTATCGTCTGCGGCGATTTCAATGTCGCGCCTGAAGATCGAGACACATACGACCCGGAACTGTGGCGCGGTGCAATCATGTGCTCCAATCGCGAGCGCGCCGCCTTCCGGCAATTGTGTGATGTCGGTTTGACCGACACGCTGCGACTTCATCGGCAGGAGAGCGGTCTTTTTAGCTGGTGGGATTATCGGATGCTTTCTTTTCCGAAGAATCGTGGTCTGCGCATCGACGCGATTCTGGCGAGCAAATCGCTTGCGGGAAAATGCACCACTGCCGGAATCGATCGCGAAATGCGCAAAGGAAAAGAGCCGTCCGATCACGCGCCGGTCTGGGCAGAATTTGAACTGTAGCGGCGCTCTATGAGCGTCGTACTAATTTTAAGAGTGCGACGGTCGCAGACCGCCGCTACAGAAAGAACGTGACGAACGAGAATTCGCATCTGCTCGTAGCCGCTCCGCTTCCCAAACCGCTCATGATTTGGGATGGCGAATGTCATTTTTGTCGACTGTGGATCGAGCGCTGGCGCGAGATCACGCGTGGCGAGGTTGAGTATGCGACGTATCAGGAGGCCGCGGAAACATTTCCGGAAATCTCCCGGACGGAATTTCAGCGCGCCGTCGCTTATATCGACAGGGAGGGCAAGGTTTTTTTTGCAGCTGAAGCAGTCTATCGCTCGTTACGATGTCGATCTTCGCGAAAGTGGCTGGCTTGGAGTTACGACCACATTCCCGGTTTCGCACCGATTTCTGAATCTGTTTACAAATTCGTTGCTAGTCATCGGGGTTTTGGCTCGGCGATTACGCGTTTGCTCTGGGGCGACGATGTTCGCCCGCCGACATATTTCGTCGCGCGGCGCTGGTTTCTGCGCGCGCTTGGTCTGGTTTACTTGATCGCGTTCGTTTCGCTTTGGGTGCAGGTCGACGGGCTAATCGCTTCTAACGGAGTTACGCCTGTCAGCGCGTTTCTTGCCGCAGTGCGCGGAGAACTCGGCCCCCGTGCATTGTCGATTTTGCCGACGCTTTGCTGGTTCAACTCGAGCGACGCGTTTCTTCATTTCCTTTGCGGCGGCGGTGTTGTTCTGTCGTTATTGCTGATTTTCGGAATCGCGCCAGCCGTTTCTCTCATCGCGTTGTTCGTTTTTTATCTTTCGCTCACCATTGCTGGCCAAACTTTTCTCAGTTTTCAATGGGACATTCTGCTGCTCGAGGCGGGTTTCTTGTCGATCTTTCTCGCGCCGTGGCAGCTTTGGCCGAAACGCGGACGAGAGCCGCCGGTTTCTCGAGCCGCCTTTTTTTTGCTCAAGCTCCTTCTTTTCAAATTGATGGTGATGTCCGGCGTGGTGAAGTTGACCAGCGGCGACGGTTGCTGGTGGAATTTGACCGCGCTCGATTATCACTACTGGTCGCAGCCGTTGCCGACAATCTTCGCCTGGTGGGCCGATCAACATCCGGAGTGGTTTAAACATTTCTCGGTCGCTTTTTGCCTTATCGTCGAAATCATCGTGCCGGTCTTTTTTTGGACACCGCGGCGATTACGGCTGATCGCATGCGGCTTGGTGGTCCTCCTGCAAATCGCGATCGCGGTGACCGGCAATTACTGTTTTTTCAATTTGCTCACGATCGCGCTTTGTTTGTTGCTGATCGATGACGCGGTGTGGCGCCGACGGCGCGGCGCCCTCCAACCGGATGGAGAGACACGCGCTGTCGTGTCCCCATCGATTGGCCAGCGATTCTCGATGTACGGCGCGCTTGCGGTGATCATCGTGACCTTGCCGCTGAACGCGTGGCTTATTTTCGGCGCGTTCAAGCCGGAAGCGAAGTGGCCACGCTCGCTCGTGTTTTTTTACGAACAGATTGAGCCATTTCGGATTGCAAACAGTTACGGACTTTTTCGCGTGATGACGAAAGACCGCCGCGAAATTGTGATTGAGGGGAGCGCGGACGGAATCGATTGGCAACCTTACGAATTCAAATGGAAACCGGGGGACGTGATGCGCCCGCCCGGCTGGTGCGCACCGCATCAACCGCGGCTCGATTGGCAGATGTGGTTCGCCGCGCTCGAATCGTACCAGCAGAACCCGTGGTTCATTCGAACGGCGATTTGTTTACTGGAAGGCAAAACGGATGTCACCCGGCTCTTCGCACGTAATCCCTTTCCGGAGCGTCCGCCGCGCTACGTTCGCGCAATTGTTTACCGCTACCGTTTTACGACGGCTGCCGAACATGGACAATCAGGCGCGTGGTGGAAACGCCAGGAACTGGAAGAATATTTACCGACTGTTTCGCTCGAGCAATTTCGCTAAGATCGACAAACAGTTTCGCGGAGCGAAGCTGTAGCGGCGGCTCTCTTCAGCCGCAAGTTTTAGATCAGGTTGCGCGTGGGGCGACGCGCCTCTACACCGCGGGTTGAGCCAAGTGTTCCGGCGATTATATTTCGCGCGATGGCGAAAGAGGAACAGATCGTGACGGAAGGAACGGTGACACAGGTGTTGCCCGGCACGATGTTCCGTGTCGATTTGCCCGGCCAGCGCAATGTGCTGGCGCATATCTCCGGCAAAATGCGCAAACATTTCATTCGCATCGTGCCAGGCGACAAAGTTTCGGTGGAACTGTCGCCCTACGATCTAACCAAGGCGCGGATCATCTTTCGCGAGCAATAGAAAGATCGACAATCGCAAGCGCAATCGGTGCGCGATTTACGTTTCCGTTTCTAGAAGATTTGTTTGTCCCGGCGGTTGCTGAAAACGGTCAGCACGCGGATACTGGGAATGAAAATCAAACGGAGAAACCAATGGCTGAAGAAAACAAACATGGAATAACAGACGCGCAAAGCAAACTGGAGAGCAGCAAAACACATGCGCGCAAAGCCGCCGAGGATTTGCGATCTGCGGCCGGCTCGATCGCCGGAGAATATCGCGGCAAGGCCGAGCAAGCCTGGGGCGACGCGCGCGGCAAAGCCGAACAAGTGTGGGACGATGCGAGAGATCGCGCTCGCACGTTTCAGGAAGATGCCGAACAATACGTGCGGGAAAATCCGACCAAGGCGATTTTCACTGCGCTTGGAGTCGGGTTTGTCCTGGGGCTCATTTTCCGGCGTTAATCGGACTGCGTAAATGGCTGACGAAGCCACCCGGTCCCGCAATCCCGCGGGCCGCGCCGGTTTGCTTGATAATCTGCTCGCGCTTCTGAGCGCGCTGGCGGCTTTTTTTGAAAGCCGCTTTGCGCTTTTCGCCCGCGATTCGAAAGCGGCGCTCGTGCAAATGTTTGGCCTGGCCGCCTGTTTGCTCGTCGCCTTACTTCTTTTCACGTTTGGTTACATTTTCCTCGTCGCAAGCGCGATCGTTGGCCTGGCGCACCTTGCCCAGGTCTCATGGTTGTGGATGGCGCTCGCGGCCGCCGGCTTCCACTTCGTTATCGCGCTGGTTTTCCTTCTGGTCGCGCGCGGCCGCATGACGAAACCGCTTTTTCGCGCGACCGCGTCTGAGTTAAAGAAAGATCGCGAATGGCTGAAGAACCTGGAGACGACAAGCCGACCGAGGAGTTAAAAGCACAAATCGCGCACACTCGCGCGCTTGTCTCGCGCGATCTTAGCGGTCTGCGCTATGAGTTGGATTTTCCCGGCAAAATCCGCAAGTCGTTTCAACGGCAGACGGTCTTCTGGCTTGCGGGGGCCGCGGCCGTCGGTCTTCTTTTGACCCGGTTGCCGGCGCGCACGAAGAAAGTTTATGTCGAGCCAGGGATCGGCGGAAAATCGAAGCACCGCCTTCTCGAAGCCGGGTTCGTATTGGGCGCGCTGAAAATCGCAGCCACTTTGCTCCGGCCGGTGATTGTCGATCTTGTCAAAAATCGATTAAGCGGTTTCGCCGGAAAAAAATCGCCGAGGCCGAGGAAGTGGTGAACTCCTTTTCAAATTTACGGGGGCGCCGCGTCGCATAATTATTCTTGGAGCGCACCATGCTAGCAAAAATTAAGATACCGCCTGCGAAATCGCATCCACTTGCTCACGTGGATGAATATCTCGCGATTGGGCAGGCTGGCGACGCCTCCGATGTCCATCTCGGGGTAAATTCACGGCCGATTTGGCGCCTGCACGGAACCTTGCAACCGATCTGGCCTGACGCACCCTGGCTTACCGCAGCGGATACGGCGACTTTGGTCGAAGGCTTCATTCCTGAATTTAATAAAAGGGAACTGGCCGAGCGCGGCGATACCGATTTTGCTTATGCAAACAAACTCGCGCGCTATCGCACCAGCGTCGTACGTCAGCGGCTTGGAATGGACATCGTTTTTCGCGTCATCAACACGCACGTGCGGACGATGGACGAACTGGAGTTGCCCCAGCATCTCAAGCTGCTCACTCGTTATCAGAACGGGCTGATCCTGGCGACGGGTTCGGTCGGCACTGGTAAATCGACTACGCTCGCGGCCATGGTCGAGCAAGTGAACATGGAACGGCACGAGCACATCATCACCCTGGAGGACCCGATCGAATACATCATCGAGCCGAAAAATTGCCACATTACTCAACGCGAAGTGTTCATCCACACGCAATCTTTCGGCGCAGCCCTGCGGGCCGCCCTCCGGGAAGATCCGGACGTGATCATGGTCGGCGAAATGCGCGATTTAGAAACGATTTCACTTGCCATCACTGCGTCCGAGACCGGGCATTTGGTTCTGGCAACCCTGCACACCGGAAGCGCCTCGCGCACGCTCGATCGCTTGCTCGATGTATTCCCGCCGGATCAACAGGAACAAGTGCGAGTCATGGTAAGCGAATCTTTGCGCGGCATTATTAGTCACCAGCTTGTGCCAAGAAAAGATGGGACGGGTCGCGTGCTGGCGCTGGAAACTCTGACCAATACGCCGGCGGTGGCGAACGTCATTCGAGAAGCAAAAACATACATGCTGCCAGGCATCATTCAGACCGGCAAAAAACAAGGCATGCAGTTGATGGACGACACGCTTGTCGATCTTTATGACCGCGGGCTGATCAGTGCGGAGGAAGCGTACGCGCGCGCAGACCAAAAAAGGGAAATGCGAACGCGCGTCGGACTGCGCGCAAATTGACAAAGCACGAATGACGAAATCCGAAACGCTGACGTAATGGCATACCTCGATCAGTTTTTGAATGTGGTGGTGAAGCAAGAGGCCTCCGATCTGCACATCGGCGAAGGACAACCGCCCAAGATTCGGAAACACGGCGACATCATGCCGATCCGGGCCGACGCCGTGTCCCGCGATGAAGCGGCGGCGATGTTGAGCGAAGTTTGCGGACCGCAGAAGTGGGAAATTTTCGAGGAGCGCGGCGATCTCGATTTCGCTTACGAGATGGATACGGCGTCTCGATTTCGTTCTAATTATTTCAAGCAAGCCAATGGCTATGGCGCCGTTTTTCGCCTGATTCCGACGAAAATTTCCACGCTCGAGGAACTGGGCATTCCGGTCGTGGTCAAGCAATTTGGCCATTTGCGCGGCGGTCTTGTCCTGGTCACCGGCCCAACGGGTTCGGGCAAAACCACGACGCAGGCTGGCCTGCTCGATTATATCAATGAGAATTTTTCGAAGCATATCGTAACGATCGAAGAACCGATCGAATTCGTTCACGAACACAAACGCAGTATTATCACGCAGCGGGAGGTGCCAGGTGATTCAAGGACATTTCCCGACGCGCTAAAGGCGGCACTGCGCGAAGACGTTGATGCTGTGCTTGTAGGCGAGATGCGCGACCTCGAAACCATTTCGCTCGCGCTCACTGCAGCTGAGACTGGTCTACTCGTGTTCGGCACATTGCATACAAACAACGCACGAAAGACCGTCGATCGAATGGTGGATGTGTTTCCGGCCGAACGCCAAGCGCAGGCGCGGGCGATGCTGGCGAATTCGTTGCGCGGCGTGCTCGCCCAGTTGCTTTTGAAAAGAGCGGATCGCCCTGGCCGGATCGCGGTGAATGAGATCCTGATCGCAAACGCCGCCGTTGCGGCCATCATTCGTGAAGGCGCGTCGCAAAAGCTTCAGGACGTTATCGTTTCCGGAAGAGCGCAGGGGATGCAATTCATGGACGACGCGATCTGGGCGCTGCTGGAAAAGGGGATCGTCTCGCCTCATGAAGCCTTCATGAAGGCGATCGACAAAAATCGCTTCAAGCAATTTCTTCCAGCGGAAGAGGAACACCTCGGTGACGCTGCCGGTGCCGTGCCCGATGATGAGCAACGGCAGCCGGGCAATTTTGTCAAACGTATCGCGGGTCACGCGCCGCGGCGGTGAGGGGGCGAGAGATCGTTCCGCGTGCGTTGACAATAAAAAAACCGAGTGATAAGGTCGCGCACCTTTGCAAAACAACTCTTTAATAGGACCTTAAGATCGACAATCGAACGCGAAATGCACTCGTTGCTAAACAATCAGGTTCTGGTGTTGAATCGTCTTTGGCAGGCGGTCAACATTTGCACGGCGCGGCGTGCCTTCGCGCTGGTCTACGCTGGTCACGCTCATGTCGTCTCATCGGATGACGCAAACAATTTCCTGACCCACGATTTCGAGAGTTGGCGCGATTTCTCCGCCGCCGCGCCCGATCACGAAATGGTCACGACAATTTCGTGGAGGATTCGCGTGCCGCGGGTGATTGTGCTGCTCTTTTTCGATCGGCTGCCGAAAAAGGAAGTGAAGTTTACCCGGCACAACGTTTTCGAGCGCGACAAAAACACCTGCCAGTATTGCGGGCACGCCTTCGATCGAAATGATTTGAATCTGGATCACGTCGTGCCGCGTGATCGCGGCGGGACGACAACGTGGGAGAATGTGGTCTGCTCCTGCATTGGCTGTAACACGCGCAAGGGTAATCGGCTTCCGCGAGAGGCGCAGATGAGTCTCATCCGCAAACCAAAGCGGCCGAAGTGGCGTCCGTTTGTGCACGTTACCTTTTCCTCACCCCAACATGAAAGCTGGCGCCACTTTGTCGATCTTGCCTATTGGAACGTCGAGCTAAGTGACTGAGAATTGGGTACATCGTTAAGAAAGTTACAAAGTTAGAATGCAGAACTCCTTTGTAACTTTTTAACGTTTTAAGGCTTCTAAAATCGGCCACGGGTAAATCCCGAGCCAAATAGTCGCGACGATCAAGGCCGACATAGTTGCGCGAGACAAAGCGTTTACGGGAATTTTCTCCTCGCTTGTCGGTACCTGCCAATACATCGCGCGGACAACCTTTAGATAATAATAAAACCCACAGGCCACTGTGACCACGCCGGCGACGACGAGCACTGTTTGGCGCTGTGCGATTGCAGCGTAAAAAATAAAAAATTTGCCGAAAAACCCCGCCGTAAACGGGACGCCCGCGAGCGAAACCATCGCGATCAACATGGCGAAGGCGAGAAAAGGGGAGCGCTTCGCCAGGCCATCGAAATCGGAAATCTGTTCGCCGGTGCGCTGAGCGACGACGATTAAAACCGCGAAACTGAGCAGAGTCATAAGCAAATAGGCAACGAGATAAAAGGTCACGGCCGATCCCGCCAGACACGCGACACCGATGAGCAGATAACCGGCGTGTGCGATGCTCGAATAGGCGAGCAACCGCTTTAGGTTGCTTTGCGGCAGCGCGGCGAGATTGCCGTAGATCACGGTGAGCAGCGCGATCAGCACAAGCAAACGTTCCATTTGCGGCAGCATCATGAACGGGCGCAGCACGCGCACGAGCACGACAAAGCCGGCGGCCTTCGATCCAACCGAAAGATACGCGGTCACCGGCGTCGGTGCGCCTTGATAGACATCCGGCACCCAGATTTGAAACGGCACGGCCGCAACCTTGAAGCCGAGACCAACCAGAACGAGCACCGCACCAAAAAGGGCCCCGCCACGCTCGATCTCGGGATTTGCGAATGCCGTCGTGATGCGCTGCAAATTTGTTTCGCCAGTTACTCCGAAAATCCAGGTGATTCCGTATACAAGAAAAGCGGTGGAGAGGGCGCTCAGCACCAGATATTTCACACCTGCTTCCAGTGTCGTTGGATTGCGTCGCGTAAAACTGACCAGCACGTAAAACGAAATGGTGACGAGCTCGATCGAAACGAAAATCATCACGAAATCGATTGCCGAAACGATGTACATAAGCCCGGCGCAGGTAAAAATGGGCAGAGCGAAAAATTCTCCGAGACCGGATTGAGTCGTCGCGCCAGCGGAACTGCGCAGGACGGGGGCGTAATCGATCATCATAACGAGGACCACGATGGTGGTGAGGAGCGCGAAACGTTTGAAGAAGATCGCCAATGGGTCGGCCGTATAAAAACTCCAAAACCCGGTTGCCGACTCAAGTGCAGGACCTGGTTCGAGAAACCAGGTGCCGATCAACACCGCGGTGAGCGCGCCGATTGCAGCGAAGGCCAGAGTTCGCTTGTCGATGCGCTCAACAAAGGCTTCGAACAACAGAACCAACATACCCAGAACGAGCACGGCGATCTCGAGATTGCGCGCCGGAATCATGGCGGTCGGTTGTCGCTGAAATAAGTTTGGAACGCGGGCGCGACGATTCGCACGAACGATTGCGGAAAAAATCCGAACCAAAGAAGCGCGGCCACCAGCAACGTGACCGGGAATCGCAAGCTGCGGTCAAGATCGACGAGATTATTGCCGCGCGCGCCGAGTGTTCCCATAAAGACTTTGCGATACGCCCGCAACATGTAAACGGCCGAGATCACCACGCCCCAAAGCGCGAGGACGGTGGCGAGCTGAAAAATGTGGAAACGTCCGACTTCCCAGCCGTTTTGAAACGCGCCAAAGAAAATCATCACTTCCCCCGCGAAATTAGCGAGACCGGGAAGACCAATCGCGGCAAAAGCGCCAAGACCGAAGGCGAGTCCGGCGAAGGGCATCACTTTGCCGAGACCGCCGAGATCGTCGAAGAGCAAGGTGTCGGTGCGTTTGCGCAGCTCACCGGTAACCGCAAAGAGCAGCGCGATCGAAAGACCATGAGCAAACATCAGGATGGCTGCGCCGCTCGTTCCCAGAATATTTGCGCTGGCGATCCCGAGAAAGATGTAGCCCATGTGCATGACGCTCGAATAACCAAGCATCCAGTCGAGCCGCTTCTGCGCGATTGTGACCAGCCCGATGTAAATGATGTTTCCGAGCAACAACATCACGAGCAGGCTCGTCCAATGCCGCGCACCCTCCGGGAGCAGCGGGACGGCCAGACGCAGCAAACCATAAAGCCCGAATTTTTTTAACACTCCCGCATGGAGCATCGCCGCCGGTGCGGGCGCGGACGCGTAGGCTTCTGGCGCCCAGCTATGAAATGGGAAGAGCGAGACAAGAATTCCGAAACCGACGAGCAGTAGCAAGTAAACATGGCGTTGCGCCTCGGCGCCGATTTGTCCTCTCGCCGCCACTGCCTGCAACGCGCGAATGTCAAAGCTGCGCGATGCAACCGGAACGCTCTGGTAAAGCAAGATCAAACCGATGAGGAGAATAAAACTTCCGAGCGCGAGATAGATCGTGATCTTCCATGCGGCCGCGCTTCGGTTCCCGCTGCCCCAGATTCCGATCAATAGAAAAGTTGGGATGAGCGCGAGCTCGTGAAACGCGTAAAAGAAAAATAAGTCGAGCGAAGCAAATGCGCCGATCGCGCCGCCGGAGATGAGCAGAAGACAGGCGTAGAACGCGTTTTCGTACTTGTCGATCTTGCCGGCGAACCAAACGGCCGCTGGCGTGACGATCGCGGCCAGCAAAATCATGACCAGGCTCAAACCATCCAGACCAACCGCGAAATTGAGTCCCCAGTCCGCGGAAATTGTAAAGGAATGAACATCTTGAAAACCGCCCCGTGACTTTTCGAACAGAGCAAAAGCGAGCAGCGCCGCCACGAACGTGAACACCGCAGCGAGCAACGCCGTTTTGCGCGCGGGCGCACCAGCTAGGATGGCAATGGCAGCAATGATCGGGCAGAAAATGATGAACAAAACCATTAGTGGAAGATGAGCAAATTAAAGAGCTATTCGCCCACGAAACACGCGAAAAGACGCTAAAATTTCAGAGACAAACATCCGGTGATTCCTTCTGTCTGGGGAGGAGGCGCTCGTATTCGAGTTTTGGGTAATGGCCGAAGTTCACGAGCAGACCTAATTTGCAACCCGTTGCGCTGAGATAATTCAGGACCTGCGCGCGATGTTCATCAACCAACGCGGACACGGCCTTGATCTCGAGAACGATTTTGCCATGACAAAGAAAGTCTGGCGTGAATGTTTGAACCAGCGTGCACGCGCGATACTGCAAGGTTTGCGGCGCCTTTGACAGAAATGGAATTCGTTGGAATTCAAGTTCGATTTCCAGGCACTCGTGGTACACCGGTTCGAGAAAGCCGCACCCCTTGTCTTTGTACACGGCCATACACGCCCCGATGATGGCGTAGCTTTCATCTTTGTATGTCAACGCCATATTTTTTGCTCCTTTCGTGTCATTTCGCGTGTTCCATGGGCCAAAATTTCAGCTGTTCGATGCGGAAGAAGAAAACTACTAGCGGAAAACGGCGAAATAAATGAGGGCCACGATTCCCAAGCCGAAGAGGAATGAATAAGCCTGTAGATTTCCCACCTGAAGCAAGCGCAGCAGCGATCCGATTCCCCATGTTCCGCCACTCGCCCCGCGCACTGCTCCGGCATCGATGATCCATCGATCGAAGAAGGCCGAGATGCGCGCGAGAAGTTCCTGTGTCCAATCGATCAACCAGCGATAAAACTCATCGAAATAAAAACGCCGCCGCAAAAGATCGAGATCGAACGTTTCGCTGGCATGACCCTTGTAAAACGCGATGGCGAGACCGGCCCCGAGAACCAACGCGCTCATTGCCAAGAGAGGCACGCTCTCGGAAAAACCCATTTCCTGGGGAATCACAACGAACCGCCGGCTGAAAGAAGCAGATCCGCCAACGATAACGAACAGCGCCAGCACGATTAACGGCCCGATCATCACAAAAGGCGGTTCTCTACTTATGCGGGCGGCATGGCTGCGCGGCTGGCCAAGAAAAACAACCACCAGCAGGCGCGTAATATAGAACGCGGTCAGTAACGCGGTGCCCAGAGCCGCAACAAAGATCGACATGTTGTGTTCGTAGGCGAGCGCCAGAATCGCATCCTTGCTAAAAAATCCGCTGAACGGCGGACAACCCATGAGCGCGAGGGCGCCGATCAGAAACGTGACGAACGTGATGTTAAGATTGCGGCTTAGACCGCCCATTTCCCAAATGTCCTGTTCGTGGTGAAGCGCGACGATGACGGAGCCGGCTGCGAGAAAGAGGAGCGCTTTGAAAAACGCATGCGTGAACAGGTGATAGATCGCCGCAGTGTTCGATGAGAGTCCGATCGCCATCACCATGTAGCCAAGTTGCGAAAGCGTGGAATAAGCGAGGATGCGTTTGATGTCGTTCTGCTGGGTGGCGATCAACGCAGACATGAGCGCGGTGATCGTGCCGATCCAGGCGATGACCAGGAGTGCGGTGTGCGAAGCTTGAATGATGAATCCGACTCGGACCAGCATGTAAACTCCGGCTGCGACCATCGTCGCGGCATGAATCAGCGCCGAGATCGGCGTCGGACCTTCCATTGCATCCGGCAGCCAGACGTGGAGCGGGAACTGCGCCGATTTCCCGACAGCGCCGCAAAAAATCAAAAGCACGGTGATTGTCAGAAATGCCGGATGACTCGCTAGGATTGACAATCGCGGGGCGATGTCGGCAAAAACGACCGATCCCGTCGACATCCAGACCATGAGAATGCCGAGCATAAAACCAAAATCGCCGATGCGATTGGTGATGAATGCCTTGTTCGCCGCATCGGCCGCGGCATTGCGCTCGAACCAATGGCCGATCAGCACGTAGGAGGTAAAGCCCACCAGCTCCCAGAAGATGAACAACATCACGAAATTGTTGGCGAGGACGATGCCGAACATGGCGAACATAAAAAGCGAGAGCGCGGCGAAATAGCGGGACTTGCCTTCATCGTCCCGCATGTAGCCTAACGAGTAGATGTGAATCAACGCGCCGATTCCGGAAACGAGGACGAGCATCATTCGACTCAGGTTATCGAGGACGAAGCCAAACGGCACCGTGAAGGTTCCCGGAAAGTCGATCCAATTTAGGGCGACTGCCGACGCATCCTTGCGTGCGAAAATCAGGCAAGCGCCGGTAAAGCTTACGAGCACCGCTGCGCAGGACAAAAAACTGCTCAGCTTTTTCGAGCGTCGCGTGAAAAGCGTGATGAGCGTTGCGCTAAGCAACGGCGCGGTGAGAACGAGCCATGGGGCTACCGTCATAAGAGTTTCGGCCCACTAAACACGCGAAGAAACACGAAAATCTCAGAGATAAACATCGGCAGGTTCTAGCTTTTTGGTGATGAGGCGCTCGTATTCCATTTTTGATAATGACCGAAGTTCACGAGGAGGCCGAGATCGCAGCGAGTTGCACTGAGATAGTTCAGGAGCTGCGCGCGATGTTCATCGGCCACGGCAGAAACGGCTTTGATTTCGACGATGATTTTGCCGTAACAAATGAAATCGGGCGTGAATGTTTGAACAAGCGTACGGCCGCGATATTGCAGCGCGTCTGCGGTGGTTTCGAGAAAAAGGGAATCTTTTGCAACTCAAATTCGATTTCCAAGCACTCGTGACAGACCGGCTCGGGAAAGCTGCATCCCTTCTCTGTGTAAACGGCAAAGCACGCGCCGATGATGGCGTAGCTTTCGTCTTTGTAAATTAATTCCGACGTTGCTTCCTTTCGTGTCATTTGTGTGTTTCGTGGGTTAAACTGGTGGAAAGTTTTCTGGCCCACTAAACACGCGAAACGGCACGGAAAATCTTAAAGACATAATCGACCGCTTCCTTTGTTTCGCGTGCGCTTTTTTCGTGGTTTGTGTCATTCGCGTATTTCGCGGGCTTAAAATTTCAAGCTCGTGATGTCTTCAACGTTCGTTGTCTGGCGAGCGCGGAACAGGGCTACGATGATGGCAAGCCCAACCGCGACTTCGGCGGCGGCGACCGTGATGATAAAAAAGACGAAGACCTGTGCGTTGTAATTGGGCAGACCATTCGGTTGCACGTGAAATCGCGAGAAAGCGACGAGCGATAAGTTCGCGGCGTTCAACATCAACTCGAGCGACATGAAAATGATGATGAGATTGCGCCGCAACATCACGCCGGCAAAACCGATCGCGAACAAGATGCCGCTTACGATGAGATAATCGCCAAGCGTCACCATGTTATCGAAGCTCGCGTTTACTCAGAAGAACGACGCCGATCGTCGCCACGAGGACAAGAATGCCGATGATTTGAAACGGCAGATTGTAATTCCCGAATAACACCAAGCCGACGTTACGAACGTCGTCGATTGTCGATCTTGTCAGGGGCGGGAAAGTTTGTTTCGCGGCTTTGAGGTTGCCAATGACATAAAAAATCTGGGCGAGCAAAGCGAGCGCGACGGCGATTCCGCCCGCTGAAGCCAGCCAGTTGATCTTACGCAATTTCTCCGCGCGCAGATCGAGCAGCATGATGATGAAAAGGAAAAGCACCATGATCGCGCCGGCATAGACCAGCACTTGAATGATGCCAACGAAGAAGGCGTCGAGCGACATGAAGAGCGCCGCCAAACCGAGAAAGGAGACGACGAGATTGAGCGCGCTGGCGATGGGGTTGCGATTGATCACGACCGCTGCGCCGAAAATGAGCATGAGCAACGCGAAAATCCAGAAGAGGAAAGGTGGCATTATAAAATTGCAGATTGGAGATTGCAGATTGGAGATTGAAATGGAAGTGCACGCAGGCTGAAAAAACTGAAATCTGGTTTCATTTTTTCTCGTTCCATTTTAGGACGACCCCGTGCATGACGCCGCCGATCTCGAGCAGTTTCTCTTTGTGATGCACCATCTCGTCGCGCGTGAACCCGGTGATGGCGTAATCTTTGCGCAGAAAAATTGCCTGCTCGGGACAAACTTCCTCACACATGCCGCAGAAAATGCAGCGGACCATGTCGATGTCGAATTCCTCGGGATATTTCTCAACTTTGGCGAAGCGATCGGTTGATGGAATTTCGCCGGCCACGATTTTGATCGCGCGGGGAGGACAAATGAATTCACAGAGCTGACAGGCGACACAGCGCACCCGCCCATCGGTATCGCGTACAAGCGCAGGCGCGCCGCGGTAATGCTCCGGCATGCTGCTGTCCCATTTTTCTTCGGGATACTGCATCGTTACTTTCGTCCGGCCGAGAATCATGTTCTTAAAATGCTTGATCGTGATCGCCATGCCGGCGGCGATAGCTGGCAGATACATTCGCTCGCGCCAGTTGAGCTTTGGACGTGCTACGGTGATGGCCATTTAAAAACGGAAGTACGCGACGATGATGGCAACGAGGAAAATATTGACGAGCGCAATTTCAAAAAAGAACAGCCAACCAAGCCGCATGAGTTGATCGTAGCGGAAACGCGGCAGCGTCCAGCGCACCCACATGAAGACGAAAATTAGCGCGGCGACCTTCGCAAAAAAGACCGCGATGTTAATCAAGCCGAAGATCCATCCGTGCGCGCCGTCAGGAATTCCGGGAAAATGCCAGCCGCCAAGAAACAATGTTACGATGACCGCCGAGCCACTGATCATTGCCGCGTATTCGCCAAGAAAAAAGAGCGCAAATTTCATCGACGAATATTCAATGTGATAACCGCCGGCCAGTTCCTGCTCAGCTTCGGGCAAATCGAATGGCAGTCGGTTGGTCTCGGCAAAGACCGCAATCGTAAAGACGACAAACGAGATGATCATCGGGATGGCCAGCAGCCATTTCCCGAGGTTCATCCAATCGCCGATGAAGGGCGCGATCATCCAGCCGTGTTCGATTTGATAGCGAACGACACTCGTTAGGCGCAAATTTCCGACGAGCAGAAAAACCGGAATGACCGCGAGTCCGAGGGAAAGCTCGTAGGAAATCATCTGCGAACTGGAGCGCACGCCGCCGAGAAACGGATATTTGGAATTTGAGGCCCAGCCGGCCAGAACAATGCCGTACACGCCTAACGAGGCGATGGCGAAGACATAGAGTATCCCGACATTGATGTCCGCAATCACCATCGGCACGCCGAACAAGGTGCTGCCGAAGGGAACGACCGCGATGGTGATGATCGCTGGTACGAGCGCCAGGCACGGTGCGAGCCAGTAGTAAAAAGTGTTTACGTGGCGCGGACTGAAATCTTCTTTCAGCAGCAGTTTGAAAATATCAGCGATCGGTTGGAAAAGACCTGCCGGTCCGACGCGATTCGGACCAAGCCGGTCCTGCATGAATGCGCTCACTCGCCGCTCCGCATAAACGCTGTAGGAAACCATCGGCAGGATCACGACAACAAGCATCCCGACGATTTTGAGCAGCGAAGTAGTAATGAGAAAATAATCCATGTTGATCTTTTAGCGCGAACGGCCCGAAGGTTTTTTCGCTTCCGCCTTCTCGATGTCGCTGGCCGCGGGATCAACGGGCGGAGAAGGGGACTCGCGCACATGCATAACTTGCACGCCAGGGTCGCCGATTTTGCTCAAACTTAATCCGGCGAATTGCGGAACGGCTTCACTCATTTGCCGGAAAACATCCTCGATCGAATAAATTCCATTGCTGCCGGTGAGCGCTTGGAGCAGGTCGCGCAGAATTTCCCAGTCGTCGCGCGCGTTTCCCGGCCCGCGCACTGCGCGATTAAGCCGCTGTAAACGGCCTTTGCCATTGATCATCGAACCGCGCTTTTCGGCGAAGCCAAGCGATGGTAGCACGACCGTGGCATGCTCCGTCGCCGTGTTCGCCAAAATATCCATTACGATGCATGCACGAAGATTTGACAGCTGCTCGACAGAAATTCCGGTGTCGATTGGATTTTCTCCGAGGGCCATAAGTGCTTTGACGCGGCCGGATTTCACTGCTTCGGCGATAACCGGCAATTTCGCTCCCGGTTCCGACGTGATCCCGAGCAATCGCGCGCCGTTTGTGTTTGGATTGCGATCTGTGCTCAACAGGATGTCGTCGCCGGGGCCGGTGCGCGCCACGATGTCGATCAACTGAACATCGAGAGCGCGGGCAAGTTGCGCCATCAGCCACAACTCTTCGTTCGTCATTCGCCCCGAGGCGACGACGGCGATTTCCCGACCGGAAAATGGTTTCAACTGCAGCGCGGCATGTGCAATCGCGGTCGGCCAGTCCACCGCGGCAAACTTGTCGCCGAGAAAAATGCGCGGTTCAAGCAATCGTCTTTCGGATTGCAGATAATCGAAGTTGAGCCGGCCATAGTCGCACATCCAGCAGGAGTTGACCGCATCATTCTCGCGCGGTGTCTGTCGGTAGATCATATCTTCGCGCGTAGCGATGACCGTGTTGCAACCGGTCGCGCAACTGGTACAAATGCTTTTCGTTTCCTTCAAAAACCACACGCGCATCTTGAATCGGAAGTCGGATGAAGTCAGCGCGCCCACTGGACAAATGTCTACCGTGTTGAGCGAGTAATTGTTTTCGAGCCGCTTGCCCGGATGCGCGGTGAGCACGGTATTGCTGCCGCGATCGACAAAGCCAAGCACATCATCCTTTGCGATTTCCTGGCAGAACCGAATGCAGCGCGAGCAGAGAATGCAACGCTCGTCGTCGAGCGTGACGCGCGGCCCGAGCTCGACGTTTTTCGGTTTCTTCACCTTGTTTTCGAGGAAACGCGACTCGCTCGTGCCGTACTCGACGCTGAATTCCTGCAATCGGCATTCGCCGGCTTGATCGCAAATGGGACAATCGAGCGGATGGTTGATGAGCAGGAATTCCATCACGCCGCGCTGACATTCTTTCACGAAGGGTGAGTTCGTACGCACGCCCATTCCTTCGACTACGTCTTGCGCGCAGGAAATTTGTGGTCGCGGCATCCAATTGATGACCGGTTTGCCGTCGGCGCCGAGTTCCGGTTTGCGATCAGGCCCAAGCTTTGGCAGGCCCATCTCGATCAAACACATCCGGCAATTGCCGGGCGAGCTGAGCTTTTTGTGATAGCAATATCGCGGCACATAACTACCGGCCTGCTCGCACGCCTCGATCACGCGCGTGCCTTTGGGAAACTGACGCCACACGCCGTCGACTTGGACGTTGAACATTTGCGGCGCGTTGGCTGTTTGGTTCGACACGTCGATCTTGCGTTAAATCGTTCCGGCCGAACCGGCTTTTTCCCAGCCCGGGTCATGAGCGAGAGCAGTGGTTGGAATCGTCTCCCGCTCGGTCAATTCTTCCGAAATGTATTCTGGCGGGAGCGGTGGTGGCACTGGCTTCGCGGCGCGTGATGCAAATTCATCTGGAAATTTCTCGACAAAACTTTGGGTTGGCCAGGCGCACGCTTCCCCAAAAGCGCAGATGGTTCGACCGGCGATATTGTCGCCGATCATTTTCAACGTGCGCGGATCTTCCACTACGCCGCCGCCGCGCAGCATCCGCTCCGTGATTTTTTTCATCCAGAGTGCGCCTTCCCGGCACGGCGTGCATTGGCCGCAGCTCTCGTGCGCATAAAACTCGTTGATATTGTTGAGCGTCCAAACCATGTCGCGCGAATCGTCCAGAACGATTACGCCGCCCGATCCGGCCATCGAACCGGCGGCGGTGAGCGAATCGAAATCCATCGGAATTTCGTCGATCGATATCTCGCGTTCGATTATCGATCCATCAGATTGCCGATCTTTTATTTTGAATCGCTCGTCTGCGCGCAACACTTTCGCCGAGCTCCCGCCGGGAATCACCGCTTTGAGCATGCGCCCCGGCTTTAATCCGCCCGCCATCTCGTAAATCAATTGCCCCATCGTCACCGCACCGACTTCAATTTCGAAATAACCGGGGCGCTGTACGTCGCCGCTCACGCAAACGATGCGGGTGCCAGTATTGTTCGGACGGCCGAGCTGCGCGTATTTCGCGCCGCCCATCGCGATGATGTGCTTCACGTGGCACAGTGTCTCGACGTTGTTCACGATCGTCGGGCACATGTAGAGCCCGAGCACCGCCGGGAAATAGGGGGGCTTGATCCGCGGATAAGCACGTTTGCCTTCGAGCGATTCGATTAGGCCGGTTTCCTCGCCGCAGATGTAGGCGCCGGCCCCGCGATGAATGTAAACTTCGACATCGAACCCTGACCCGAGGGCGTTTTTGCCCAGGAAATTGTGCTTGCGCGCCTCCTCGATTGCGCGCTCCAAGATTTTCGCCCCTTCCGGGAACTCGCCTCTTATATATATGTACGCCGTCCGCGCGTTGAGGGCGAGGCAGGAAATCAGGATTCCTTCGAGCAGTTGATGTGGATCTTCGTGAATGATGTAACGGTCTTTGAACGTGCCCGGCTCCGATTCGTCGGCGTTGCAGATCAAATAGATGGGCTTTTTCTCATCCGGCTTGATGAAGCTCCACTTCACGCCGCACGGAAATCCGGCGCCGCCGCGACCGCGCAAGCCGGATGTTTTTAGTTCGTTCAGAATGTCGACACGCGACATCGTCACGGCTTTTTTTAGTTGCTCGTAGCCGCCATTATCGATGTAGGTATCGATGTCGATCTTCCAACCGGCGCGGCCGATATTTTTGAAAACCAAGCGATGCTCGAGCGGATGAGCAGATTGCGGATTACGGATTGCGGATTGTGGATTTGAGATAAGATCGACAACCGAGTTTGGATCGACATTCTCGTGCAACGTTTCGCCGATCATGCAAACCGGCGCGGTGCCGCAACTGGCCAGGCATTCGACAAACTCGATGCTGCAATTGCCGTCCGGGCTCACGGAAATCGGATTGTGCGTTCCGTGATTATCGATCTTTGGTTCGAACCCGATTGCTTCGCGCAAATTTTCCATCAGGCGATAACTTCCTGCCATCGCGCAACTGAGCGTGCGACAAACGCGGACGTGCGTTTTGCCGGCGCTCTGCTGGCGAAACATCGGATAAAAGGTGACCAGCTCGAGAATATTGATCGGCTGCAAGTCGAGCTTGGCCGCGATCCACTTCACGCCTTCATCGCTGATGAATCCAAAATGCTCCTGCCAAAAGTGCAGCAGGGGCAGCGCAGCGCTGCGTTTGTGCTCCGGCGGGTAACGCCCGATCGCCTCATCCATTTTCCGCTCCAACTCGGCGGGAACGCATGTGCTCGTCGAGTCCACGGAAAAGGAAATCAATCCGACAGTGTGCTCTGCTTGTCCGTGACCTTATCGTCTTTAAACACGATCGTCACCGTGTCCTGGCCCTGACGGTAAACGTAAGTTGTCTTTTTCATGATGACGAAATCTTTGTTATCGATGTCCGTGGGCGGGCCAAGAATCGATTCCACCTGTTTCTTCGACATTCCTTCCGTCACTGATTCGACATTCGCTTTTGTGATGCGTTTGCCGACACAAGAAATGGTGATTACGAGCACAAGCACGAGCCCAAGCTTTCTCGCGAGCCGGGTCACTGATTGCAGGATCGACATGTTCATCTGTCGCATTCGCCCATGACAAAGTCCAGACTGCCGAGCACAGCCGGCACGTCGCTCACCATGCAACCCGGCAAAAGCTCTGGCAGAATGCTAAGATTGACAAACGACGGCGCGCGGATTTTCAGCCGGTGTGGTACGCCGCCGCCTTTGCTGTTGATGTAAAAACCAAGCTGCCGGTGTGGTACGCCGCCGCCTTTGCTGTTGATGTAAAAACCAAGCTCGCCCTTTGGATTTTCCGCCGCGAAATAAACTTCGCCCGGCGGTGCGTCGAGTCCTTCCGTCACGACGATGAAATGATGAATCAGTTCTTCCATTTTGGTCATGACGCGCGATTTCGGCGGCATCATGTTTTTCCAATCGACGACATTAATCGGGCCGCTCGGCAATTTGTCGATCACCTGGCGCAAAATGCGCACGCTCTGTCGCATCTCTTCGATGCGGACGAGATAACGATCGTAGCAATCGCCGGCGCTGCCGATGACCACGTCGAAATCGTAATTGTCGTAGTCGAGGTATGGGTTTTTGCGTCGCAAATCATGCTCGATGCCGCTCCCGCGCAGATTCGGGCCGGATAACGCATAGGCAATCGCGCGATCTTTCGGAATGACGCCGATGTTGCGCGTTCGATCCATAAAAATTCGATTGCGCGTGAGCAGCTTGTCGATCTCATCGAGTTGCGGAATGAAACCGTCGAGAAATTTCTCGAGCCGCGAAATGAAATTTTCGGGCAAATCGCGGATCTGCCCGCCGACCCGCGTGTAGGAAGTGGTGAAGCGCGCGCCGGTCAGTAGTTCAAAGAGGTCGTAAAGCTTCTCGCGCTCGGTGAATGTGTAAAGAAAGGCGGTCATCGCGCCAAGATCGAGCGCCATCGCGCCAAGTCCGAGCAAATGCGACGAGATGCGCGATGTCTCGCAGCAAATGGTGCGAATCGCCTGGCCGCGCGGCGGAATCTCCCAGCCCATTAATTTCTCCACCGCGAGCGCGTAAGCGACGTTGTTCGAGAGCGGCGCGAGATAATCGAGCCGGTCAGTGTACGGAACGAATTGGTTGTACTGCATGTTCTCGGCGATTTTTTCATCACCGCGATGGAGGAAACCGATGTCCGGCGCTGCTTTGGTAATGATCTCACCGTCGAGCTCGAGCACGAGTCGCAAAACACCGTGCGTCGCCGGATGCGACGGCCCCATGTTCAGCACCATCTTCTCGCCAATATCGTCGTCCGCGTGACGCAATTTTGCGTCCGCGGCAACCACTCGCGTCACCGGATCAGGCGATTCAATCTCGCGGGTGGTGAAAGGCATAAGATCGAGAAGTGGAATTACGCTCGCGAGTCAACCACACTGTGCAAGTGCAAATTGGGTTAGCGCAAGCGACTCGCGTGCTGGTTTTGGCGTCCCGCCAAAACGGACGTTTCGTAACCGTTCGCTACTCCTCAAAGTTCGCGACGGCGAGGACGCCGTCGCCAGCACGCGAGAAGCGTGCGCTACCCAGAATCCACTCGCCGCGCGCAACGAAGCGAGTTAACTACAACGGCCATGAAAAAAATCGCGCTGCTTTTTGCCGGGCAAGGTGCACAAGTCGTTGGGATGGGGCGCGATCTTGCGCAAAGATTTCCCGTCGCGGCGGATTTGTTTCGGCAAGCCGATCAGATTCTCGGTCGAAGGCTAAGCGAAGTTGCGTGGAATGGCCCGATCGAAGAATTGACCAAGACATCGAATTGTCAGCCGGCGCTGTATGCTCATGGGCTCGCGTGTCTGGCGGTGTTGCGCGAAGTCGCCGGCGATTTTCCGATTGAAGGCGCGGCCGGTCTGTCGTTAGGCGAAATGACGGCGCACGCCGCGGCCGGCACGTTTGATTTCGCGACCGGGCTGAAGCTTGTGCAGAAACGCGGCGAATTTATGGACGAAGCGTGTGCTGCAACCACCGGCGCGATGGCGGCAATGATCGGCGCAGACGAAAACGCAGTGCGCGCGCTAGCCGCAGATGCGGACGTCGATGTTGCCAACATCAATGCTCCCGGCCAAATCGTGATTTCAGGCGAGAAAGCGAAAGTGGAAATTGCGGTAGGTCTGGCAAAAGAGCACGGCATTCGTCGCGCAACATTGTTGAATGTCGCCGGCGCGTATCATTCGCGTCTGATGGAAAGCGCCTACGAAAAACTGGGTGCTGCGCTTGTCCACGTCCCGGTGCAACCGCCACGCTTCCCGGTAATCAGCAATGTGACCGGCGAAGAAGTGAAGACGCCGGTCGAAATACGGCGCACATTGCAGGATCAAGTCACGAGTACCGTGCGCTGGGTCGATTGCATGGAACGACTTGTCGCTCTTGGCTGCAATTTGTTCATCGAGCTCGGACCGGGCGGCGTACTCGCCGGTTTACTCAAACGGACGTCCAAAGATGCCGATGTGGTTTCGGTGAACGACGCAGAATCGGTGCGCAAATGCGCGGGGCGCATTGGTGGGTAGGCCCGCCGCGCTGTCCCTACCTCGACAATCGCATTTGGACACCGTAGCCTGAGCGAATGGCACTGGCAGAGCGTGTAGATACAGACCTAAAGGACGCGATGCGCGCCAAGGACGCCACGAAGCTCGGTGTCCTACGCATGCTTAAATCCGCGTTGAAATATGCGGCGATTGAAAAGTCGGGCACGGAGGCCGAACTGAACGACGCGGAAGCAGCGCAAGTCGTGCGCAAACAAGCCAAACAGCGGCAGGATTCGATAGAAAGTTTCGAGAAAGGCGGACGCGCGGAACTCGCGGCTAAGGAAAAAGAGGAGTTGTCGATCTTACAGGCGTATTTGCCGCAAGGAATGAGCGCCGATGAACTCGCCAAAGTTGTGCGCGATACGATTGCGGAAGTTGGCGCGACTTCCAAAGCGCAAATGGGCGCGGTGATGAAGGCGTTGCAGGAGAAAGCTGCGGGCCGCGCCGATGGCAAGACGTTGAGCCAGGAAGTGCAAAAGCAGTTGGGCAATTGAGGATTGCGCGTTGAGAGTAAAAGGCTGCAACCATTCAACGTTTTAAAATTCAACCATGCTGACAGCGATCATCGTTGCCGCGGGTAGCAGCCGGCGCGTTGGCTTCGATAAGTTATTTGAAATAATCGCGGGCAAACCGGTGATCGTCCATGCCATAGGCGCTTTTGAAAATTCAAAATCTGTTTCGGACATCGTCGTCATCGCCCGAGAAGACCGACATGGCGAGATCAGAAAATTGGTCCGCAATCAAAACTGGAAAAAGGTTCGGGCCATCGAGAGCGGCGGCGAACACCGGCAGGATTCAGTTCGCGCTGGCCTGAGTCGTCTTGGCGAAAACGTACAGTATGTGGCGGTGCATGACGCGGCCAGACCGCTCGTCACGCCGGAAGTAATCGAGCGCGTCTTCCAACAATCACGCACCCACGGGGCGGCCGCTCTGGCCGATCCAATCACAGACACGCTCAAGCGCGCCAATGTCGATCTTGGCGTCTCCGGCGCGGTGGATCGAGATCGACTTTACGCCGTGCAGACGCCGCAAATTTTTGAACGGAAACTTCTCGAGCAAGCTTATCGCGCCGTGACCGAGAAAAAACTTTCGGTTACAGACGAAGTTTCCGCGCTCGAGCTGATCGGCGCCAAAGTCATGCTCGTGCCGAACGACGATTTTAATTTCAAAATCACTTACCCGCGCGACTTGAAACTAGCGGAAATGGTCCTGCAGGGAAGAGGACCGCGTGGCTAGGCTCACCCATGTTCACATAAATAGAAAACTCCATGTGCCTGCCATGCTATACGTGATTCACGTATGGCACGACGACCAGCCAACCGGACGGCAGAATTGAAAGCGAAAGGCAGCAGTAGCGGCGGAGAAGATGTTGCAACAAGGCGAGCCCATGCTCGCGTTCGACGTTGTCACCGAGGGATTGTCGCTCACGCACGCGACCGCGCGGTTATATGATCGACATCAAGCAAGCATTGGATCGATCGGCACGAGCGGGCGAACGAGTTCGACGACGCCGGGCACATCTTTGGATTTGAATTTTCGGACCCGGCGCAGACGGCAAACGGTTCCCAATTCGCTCACGCGAAGGAGCTGGCCGTTTTTCCAAACCCAGGCGTCGGGATTATAGGGGCCGACGCGGCGCGGATCGGTCCACGTGTGGATCGACAAGAGCCCATCGGTCACCGCGGCGGCGATGTGCATCGGGCCGCTGTCTACACTGATGATGAAACGCGCGACGCGAATTAGTCGAATCAATTGCAGCAGCGAGGTTTGATTCGTCAGATCGATGCAATTTCCCGGCGTGTCGATCTTGCAGTCGGACTGGCCGACGACCACGACGCGCGTGGGCGCGAAGGCGCGACAAAATTCCTCGATCACCCCGTTCGAGAGTGATTTGCCGTGGCCGCGGGCGAATGGATGCAACAAAATGAATGGCGGATGTTCATCGAAGCGCGGGAGCATATCACCGGTAGGAAACGGGCAACGAAGCGCCGCACCGACAGTGGCGCCGGCGCATTCCGCCAGTTTGAGATAACGCTCGACCGCGTGATCGCGGCGATTGACCTTCGCGACGCGATCGTAAAACCAGCGCGCGCCTTCGCGCGCATCGCTCATTCCATAAATTTCCTTCGCACCGCTAATTTTCCCGATCAACGCGCTGCGCAGCAGTCCCTGAAAATCAAGAGCAAGATCGGGCTGAAGTTGTCTCGTTATCTTCAACCACGGCCGCAAGCTGCGCGGCGCACCGAGGCCGCGAAATTCGCCGCGCGGAAAAACGTGGACATGCTCGACATCGGGATTTCCGCGGAGCAACGGGGTGAATTCCGGATTGATCACCCAGGTGATTTCTGTATCGGGGTGCGCATCGCGAACCAATGCGACCGCGGGCAAAGCATGCACGATGTCGCCGAGCGAGCTCGGTTTAATGATCAATATCTTTTTCAGAGGTCAGATTGTCGATCTTATCGGCCAATCGCAAGTCGTTCCGCGAGGAGCGGCGGCAGACCGGCCTTGATGATTTTCTTTTGCGCAGTGGCGACCTTGTATTTTACTCGCCGTTGCTCGACGATGTTGTTCTCAACGTCATAAATGCAGTAGGCGGCGTGCCAATTGCCGTCGCGCGGTTGACCGACGCTGCCGGTATTAATGAAATACTTTTTGCCCATCTCGATGCGGAGCAGTTCGGTACTGACACGTCTGACGCCGTCGTCGCGGATAAAGGCCATGGGCAGATGGGTGTGGCCGAAGAAACAAACGGTCGTGTGTTGATAGGTGAAACTCGCGGCCGCGTCGAGATTATTAAAGACATAACCCCATTGCGCCGGTGTATCGAGCGTGGCGTGCACGATGGTAAAATCGCGCACTTGCCGCTGCAAGCGCAGGTCGCGCAACCACATTTTGTCCTCCGCCGTGAGGTGATCGCGCGTCCATTGGATAGCGCGCTCGGCCAGTTCATTGAAGTCGCGCGAGGATTCGACTAACGAGGCCTGTTCGTCATGGTTGCCTTTGACGATGGGGCAGTCCATGTCGCGGACGCGTTTGACGCACTCGTGAGGATTGGCGTTGTAACCGACGACGTCGCCCAGACAAACAAAGTGCGTGCAGTGGTGCTCATGCGCGTCCTCCAGGACGGCCTCGAGGGCCTCGAGATTGGCATGAACGTCACTGAAAATCGCGAAACGCATTTGTTGTAGCTTCCGACCGTCACTGGCGCCAGAAACCTTTTAATTGGAACTGCCGCTGAGGACAGCGGCCTTTACAGGCTTCAGTGCGCACCTTCAGGAATCCGTTGCTCGTTCGGAATGTTCAATTTCTGTTCGAGAAACTTCAGTCGGGTGATCAAAGTTGGCAGCCGCTCGTTTTTGCCCGCGTCATAAAGCCGGCGCAGGCGTTCGTATGCTTCGCGCTCGCGTCCCTCGCAATACGAAAGCTCGTAGGCCGCGAACCGTTTTTCATAAGCCCGCGCTTCGGGCAACGCCGCTGCCTTCGCAAAATATTCGGAAGCGCTCGCGTGATCTTTGTATTTTTCCTTGTAAAGCTGCGCCAGCGTTTCATAAAGCTGCGGTTTCTCGGGATTATTTTTTATCCCGCGCTCGAGAAAATCCTTGCCGAGGGCGAAATATTCCCGCTGCGCCTTGACGCGCAGGGCCAGGCGCGGCTGGGTCTGATCGTTCATGGCCGCCACGCTCGCGTTCCAAGCCATGTGCCATGCAGCCATGTCCCAAAACAAAATCGCGCGCGGCTGCAACGTTGTCACCTGGCGGAACAACAAAAGCACGCGGCCCCATTCCGTCCGCTCCCACGCCACGTGTGCTTGAATGAAAAGAACGTCGGCAACGATCGCGCGAAATCCACTGAGCGCGGCGATGAAACCGAGCTGGCCAATCTTTTCTCGCAGATCGAGATTAAATTCAACGTCGTGAAAATGTAATTGTCGATGTTGCACGAAGAGCGCTCGCTCGCCGGGAAGTTTCATGACGCCGAAGGCCAGCGCCATCGCGAGCACGAGGACCAACCTTCGCAGAGCTGCGGCGCGGCAGGCGAAGCGCATCATAATTCCTTCCCGTAAAAAACGAACGCGGCCAGCAATGTGTAGATCGTCGTATAAAAAATGCCGAGCACGGCAGTTTTTGCGAACAGTCCCAGCGGAATGGCTGCGCCGACGACGATATCATCGACCAGATTGAATGTTTGCAAATCTGGAAAGATCAGCGCGACGAGCGCGAGGAATACGTGCGTTATCCAGCCGGTGCTGTGCTCCTGCAGCCAATATTCCCGCGCGGTCGCTTGCAAATGCCCAATGAAGTAAATGACAACCATCACGACGATTGTGAAGATGTTCGTGGTCGCAAATGTTGAGACAAAAAGCGTCAGGGCCGCGAGCAAACATGCTTTCAGGTAAATGATGATGATGCCGGGGAAGATGTCGATGTTGAGAGCGGAAGAGCGGATGGCGCGCAATGCGTCATCAATCTGCTCGCGTGGCGCGGCCGACATTTGGCGCGCCGTTTCGTGTAATACGGTTTGTTCGCGCAGATAGAGCACGGCGAGAAACATCGCGCTCATGACCAGCGTGCTGATAGCAAGGAGCAATAGCACGCCGGTGAGCTTGCCCGCGATGTATTCAAAGCGCGGCACCGGTTTGGCCAGAATTGTGTAAACGGTGCGGTCTTCGATGTCTTGCGGAATGAGACGCGCGGTCGCGATGATCGCCAGCAACGAAGTAAAGATCGACATCGCCCCGAGCGATACATCTTTTAGAATCTGGAATTCCTGTTGAAAAGCGAGGCGTGCCATGAAGACGGAACTGCCGATCAAAAGCACCGCGAAAATGAGCAGGACGTAAAAAACTTTCAGGCGCGTTAGCTCGGTCAGCGTGTTTGCCGTAACCGCGAAAACGCGCGCGATGGAAAATACACGATGTCTGGTAATGGCGGCGGTTTCGTTGCTCATTTGTTGCTGCCATCCGAGGTGGCCTCGAGAAATAAGCGCTCCAGCGTTGTTGTCGATCTTCGGCGCGCGATCAATTTTGCGTTTGAACTTATCGCCAGGGTGTTGATCCGATCGACGAGCGCATCGGAAGCGTTTTCCAGGATGAGTTCGGTTTGATTTTCGATCGCGATCAATTCCTCGAGCCGTCCTTCGCGCACGAGCACGCCGTCGGCTAGAATACCGACGCGGTCGCAGATTTCCTGCGCTTGCGCGAGAAGATGCGACGAAAGCAGCACCGTAATTCCGCGCTGCTTAAGATCGACAATCAAATTACGAATGTCGCGCGAACCGGCGGGATCGACACCGGCGGTCGGCTCGTCCAGCACGAGCAGCTTCGGTTCGTGAATCAACGCCTGAGCGAGGCCGATGCGCTGCAACATGCCTTTGGAATACGTGCTCAGGCGCCGATCGCGCGCATTCGTCAGGCCGACCAGCTCGAGCAATTGGTTGGCACGCTCCCTCAATCGCGAGCCACTGAGCCCGCAGAGTTTTCCGAAAAAGCGCAGCGTTTCTTCCCCGGTGAGATATTTATAGAAGTATGGGTTCTCCGGCAGAAAGCCGACGGCTTCACGGCTTTCGACCAAACTGCTGTCGCGTCCGAAAATTTCTGTTCGTCCGCGCGTCGGCGAAACCAGGCCGAGGATGATTTTGAGCGTTGTGCTTTTTCCGGAACCGTTTGGCCCAAGTAATCCATAAACTTCGCCCGGTTCGATGCGAAGATCGAGATGGCGCACCGCGACGACCGGTTCTCGATGGAACGGAACCGGAAAAACCTTTGTTAGTCCGCTGACCGTGACCGCCGCGTCAATCATGACGAATTTCAAAGCCGTGCCCGGCCACCGGTTTTTCCAACTTCGTTTCGGTTTGCTTGCGAATGTGCGCGCGCAGTTCGCTTTGCATGATCGCATCCAAAAACGCGCGGATCTCGTTTTCCTCGCCATTCACCTGGAGCTCAACCCTGCCATCAGTCAGGTTGCGCACCCAGCCGGTGATATCGAAACCTTTGGCAATGTGCCGAACCGACCACCGGAAGCCGATACCCTGGACACTGCCCTCGTAAAATATCTGAAGTGAAATCATTGCCGGATCAGCCTGATCCTATCAGACGTGCGGCAGCGCGAAAGTCCAGTTGGCGGTGCAAGTGAGCCGGATTGAAAAAGGCCGGGTGAAACTAAATCGTTCGCCCGCGTTTTACTTGTAAGAGTAAACCAGACAAAAACTGCTCTCCCGGCCTTGGACCAGATCGATCGAAACGAAATACTGGCCACTGTTCGTCGGTGAAAAACCGGCTGCGGCTTTTTCGCCCGAGTTGTAATTTTCGGTCACGACCTGCTTCCCGGCCTCGTCGTAAAGATTGACTGCGATTTTTTTCGCCGGATCAATCGCGCCGACCGAAAACCAGTATTGATTGCCCGCGTACAAATTTACCGCGACAAGAGCAAGCTCGTGCGGCTTGATCGTCCCGCACCAATGACCGTCGCGCATTTTGAATCCGTCATTGGTAAATGCGCCGGCCAGATCGAGCGCGGTTTTGCGCGCCTCCACTTCACTGTCCGTCTCGGCGCGCGCGCGCGGGCTGGCCGCGAACAGAAAGATCGATAATAAAATGAGCGAACGGCATCTCATTTTGCGTCCGTTTTGTTCTGGATTGCTTCCATCACCTTTCCAACCGCTGCGTTGACTTTTCGCACCTCATCCACACTGGGCGACTTACCCGGCGGGAAGGAGACGAGCTTCTCGATGTCCATCAGTTGTTCGTTTACATCTTTTACCAGCGGCTCGGCCCGTAGTTCCGGCGAGATGTCGTTGATCTTCGCATGGATGAAGCTGATGAGCGCCGGCTGGCGCAAAACTTTTGCGCTGCGCTCATCGTAATTTTGCATGATCGCGGCGCTGACTACCTGTGTGCCGCGAACCCAGCCGCCGACACTGACGAGAATTACTAGGTCCTGGTCGCTGTGCGTTTGCATGGACGTTTTCACTTCGTTTTGGGTTGCTTCGAGTTCTTCCTGCAACACATCCCATTCGTCATTCTCGGCAAATTCGTTCAAGCTGTTACCGCGGCGGAGCAGGTTCTCACTTACGCCCAACGCTTTTGCCAGCTTGATGATATCGGAGCCGATGTTCTTGACCTGCTGGCTATCCTTGGCTTCAACCGCGATAAAGCCATCGGCAATCAAACCGCCGAGGTTTAATGCAATCTGTGCCCGGTTCCGATAGGTCATCGGCATCGGGGCGCGATATTGGCCGGACCAATTCGGCTTCCCCGGTTTTTCGAGCGCGGCGAAAAGTTCGCCCGGGGTGGGAATGCTGATCGAGTCGTTCTTGATTGCCCGGGCAAGCTGATCGGCCGGGAGGCGCGCCGGCTCGGCGCCAATCACAGCGCAGCAGCCAATCACTAGCCCGATCGCAACCAGGCGTGCGAAAGGATTCATGGGCCAGCGTACCTACACTCGCCAGGATTGCCAGTGAGAACTGTAATGCGGATTGCGGAATGCGGAAAGCAACGCATGATAAGCGCGCGCTGATTTTCCACCGGATAAATCATTTTATGACAAAGACCGGCATCCAGGCAGTAGTCGCGCGCGAAATTCTTGATTCGCGCGGTAATCCGACGATCGAAGTCGATGTGCGACTTGAAAGCGGCGCGCTCGGCCGTGCGGCCGTGCCGAGCGGAGCGAGCACCGGCGAGCATGAAGCATGGGAATTACGCGACGGCGACAAGAAACGCTTCGGCGGCAAAGGCGTTACCCGCGCGGTCGCAAACGTAAATGAGAAAATCGCGCCTGCGATAAAGGGGCGGGACGCGTGCGACCAGGCGAAGATCGACAATCAACTCGTCGAGCTCGACGGAACTTCGAACAAAAAAAACCTGGGCGCAAACGCGTTGCTTGGAGTTTCGCTTGCCGTCGCGCATGCCGCGGCCGCAGCAGAAAACCTTTCTCTCTTTCGTTATCTCGGCGGCGAGAACGCGAAAGTTTTGCCAGTGCCAATGATGAACATCCTGAACGGTGGCGCGCACTCCGATGCCCCGATCGATTTTCAGGAATTCATGATCATGCCGCAGGGCGCGCCGACTTTTGCCGAAGCGCTGCGTTACGGCGCAGAAGTCTTTCACGCGCTCAAGTCGGTTTTAAAAGATCGACATCTTTCCATCGCGGTCGGGGACGAGGGCGGGTTCGCGCCACGACTCAATTCCGCCGAGGACGCGCTCGAATCGATTGCGGCCGCGGTCGAAGAAGCCGGTTACATACTTGGCGAGCAAATTTTCATCGCGCTCGATCCCGCCGCCTCCGAGTTTTATGATGTGGAGCGCAATGTTTACGTTTTCAAGAAATCGGACGGCTCGAAACAGACGGTTGAAGAGCTGATTGAGTACTATGTCGATCTTTGCGCGCGTTTTCCGATCATTTCGATCGAGGACGGCTGCGCGGAAAACGATTGGAACGGTTGGAAAAAATTGACCGCGCGTCTTGGTGATAAGATTCAGCTGGTCGGCGACGATCTTTTCGTCACCAACGTGGAATTTTTGCGCAAAGGAATTGCCGAACACGTGGCGAATTCGATTTTAATCAAGGTCAATCAGATCGGCACGCTCACCGAAACTTTGGCTGCGATCGATCTGGCCAGGAAAAATAATTATAACGCCGTGATCAGTCATCGCTCGGGCGAAACCGAAGACACAACCATCGCCGACATCGCGGTGGCGACGAACGCCGGCCAAATCAAGACCGGCTCGCTTTGCCGCACCGATCGAATCGCGAAATACAATCAGCTCCTCCGGATTGCCGAGGAACTTGGTGACAAAGCGGTTTATGGCGGTAAGATGCAGTGACGTGGAGCAGGCCTACGGCGATTTCCGTGCGCGTCGCGAAGCCACTGTTTGGCAGCGATTGAATCGCGTGCTCGGCGGCTTACTCTTCGTCGCGATCTGGCTTGTAATCGTAAGTTTGTTCGTTCCGCCCTACAAAAAACTGACGCAAAGCCGCGCCGAGATCGATAATCTGCAAGCGCAGGTAAAGGAGCAGAAGACTTTGCTCGCGCGCCAGACTCGCGAAGTGAGCCTGCTTCAGACGGATACGACTTATCTCGAAACGATCGCGCGCGATCGTCTCGATCTGATGAAGGAAGGCGAAACCATTTTCCGTCTCGAGCCGGCGCAAGACACGAAACGCAAAGATTCGGCGCGCCGGTAATCTGGGTAGCGCACGCGTCTCGCGTGCTGACGGCGTCGTCCTCGCTGGCGCGAACTTTTCGGAGAAGCTTGTTTGCGCGAGACGCGGAAACCAACACTCGAGACGAGTGTGCTACCCAGAAGCTGCGACCGCACACGATGTCGATCTCGCGCCGTCGGTGGCGAACGCCCATCTTTGCGCATCGCGACGATTCCATTATCTTCTTTCCATGGCGACTGAACTTCTGCCTGTCGATGCTGAACATATGAAATCGCGGGTCCGCGATTTACGGAGGTTTCTTTGACGTCGCGAAATTGCAGCGTGAGTTAACTGCCCTGGAAGCGCGCATGAGCGCGCCAGATTTTTGGTCGAATCGCGAACGCGCCCAGACCGATGTCGATCAAGTCTCGCGGTTGCGTTCGCTCATCAATCCGTTTTGTGACCTGGAACGCGAAGTCGGCGATTTCGAAGCTTTGCAGCAACTCGCGTCCGAGGAAAAGAACGACGCGCATCGGTTGCAAGCGGAGCGTGAAGTCCTGGCCGAACACAATCGGCTCGTTCATAAACTGGAGGAATTTGAGCTGCGCCAATTTTTGTCTGGCGAAAACGATAACGCGAATGCTTTCGTGACGATTCATTCGGGGGCTGGGGGCACGGAATCGTGTGACTGGGCCGACATGCTGTTGCGCATGTATCAACGCTGGATCGAACGCAACGGTTTCAGATCGCAGATTGTCGATCTACAAGTCGGCGAAGAAGTGGGAATCAAGTCCGCGACGCTGCTGGTGAGCGGCGATTACGCTTATGGCCACCTTCAAACCGAGCGCGGCGTGCATCGGCTCGTGCGCATTTCTCCGTTCGACGCGAACAAGCGGCGCCACACTTCATTCGCGAGTGTCGACGTTGTCCCGGAGATCGCTGACTCCGCTCCGATCGAAATTAATCCGGTCGATCTCGAAATCTCAACGTTTCGCAGCGGCGGCAAAGGCGGGCAAAACGTCAACAAAGTGGAAACCGCCGTGCGCGTTCTGCACAAACCGACTGGCATCGTCGTCGCTTGTCAGGCGGAGCGCAGCCAGGGCCGCAACCGCGAGCTCGCGCTCAAAATGTTGAAAGCGAAACTTTACCAGATTGAGCAGGATAAAAAGCGCGCCGAGATCGATCGGCAATATGGAGAAAAAGGCGACATCGCCTGGGGCAGTCAAATTCGCTCCTACGTGTTTCAACCGTATCAAATGGTGAAGGACCACCGCACCGGCGCCGAGACGAGCAACCTACAGGAAGTGATGGACGGCAACATCGACATGTTCATCCAGGCAAAATTACGGGGCGAGAAAATCGCGAAGGGCGAGACAGAATTGTAGAGGCGCTGGGCAAGTTAAGTTGTGGTCACGAGCTGCAATCGGAATCGCGCGTCGAATTCTCCGCGATTATGCGCGCGGCAGCACGCCAGACACGCAATCGCGCGGCGAATCCGGCGGACCCGAGCAAAATCGCGGCGGCAATTCGGACATTTGTAAAGCAAACGCCGCGCGCGTTCTGCAATGGGGAAAGGCAAATTGTGGCAGCGTTTTTCATCGCCAACGCCAAGATCGCGGCAAGCTTGGCGCCATTCGGATCCATGCGGCAAAAGGCGGCGCCGACCCGCCCGAAATTGCGCGAGAAGATGTGCGAGCTCATGACGAAGCGTGCGATCGATTTCCGCTTCTCCGTGTTCTGCAAGGCGTGGGTTCAGCGAAACCAGCTTGGCGCGATAATCTGCGCGGCCGGCACAACTTTTCAGGCGCGGGTGCCATTCGACACGAACGAAGCGCGCGATTCGCGCCGCGTCAGTTGCGCTTAGTAGCTCTCGCGCTCTCAATTCAAGATCGACATCGCGGCTAAACGGCTGTAGCCGTGGCGCTCTGTCGCCGTGCTGCATTGCAACGAAACGCCCCGGCAGAGCGGGGCGGCTACAGTCAAACAGCTCGAACTGCTCAAGCAACAGCATACGAGTCGCTTGTTCTTTTCGTCAGTCGCTCGACGATCTGTGAGATCGCTTTGCCGGCAGCCTCGATTTCGTCCGCGGTTGTGTGCTTGCCTAACGAGAAACGGGCCGCCGACCGCGCGCGTTCCATTGGCAGTCCCATCGCCAGCAAAACATGGGACGCGGCTACAGAGCCGACCATGCAGGCGGAACCGCTCGAGGCGCAAACGCCTTTCAGATCGAGCGCGATCAAGAGCATTGCGGAATCCAGGCCGATGAAACTGACGTTCAATGTATTAGCAAGCCGGCGCGCGCAATCGCCATTTTGCTGTGCTTGCGAAACACTTTCCGCGATCGATTTCCATAAACCATCGCGCAAATGCGATTGTCGATCTTGCACCGCTTCGCGATCGCGCAAGGCGAATTCAGCCGCTGCCGCCATGCCGGCGATGGCCGCGACGTTTTCTGTCCCCGGACGCCGCTCATTCTCGTGCGCACCACCGAACATGATCGGTTGGAGGGACAATCCACTGCGCAGAAAAAGAAACCCGGCGCCTTTCGGTCCGTAAAATTTGTGCGCGGCGAAACTCGCGACATCGACCAGCGACATATCGATGTCGATCTTGCCGAATGATTGCACCATGTCGCTGTGCAGCAAGACACCGCGCGCGCGGCAAATTTCCGAGATTTCACGAATCGGTTGGATCACCCCGGTTTCGTTGTTGGCTGCCATGATTGAAACCAGTCTTGTTTCCGGACGAATCGCACGAGCGAGGTGGTCAAGATCGACAACTCCATCCTGGGAAACGTCCAGCCACGTCACTTCAAAATTTTCGCGACCTTCCAAATACTCGAACGCGTTTAAAACTGCATGGTGCTCGGCTTTGTTCGAAATCGCATGTCCGCCGCGCGACCTCGAACATTTCGCCAGTCCAAGCACCGCGAGATTGCACGACTCAGTCCCACCACTCGTAAAAATTATTTCGTTAGGCTTGACGTGGAGAAGCGAGGAAATTTTGTCTCGCGCATCATCAATCGCCGCGCGCGCCTCGCGTCCGGCCGTGTGAACGCTCGATGGATTTCCGAAATGCCGGCCCAGGTACGGCAGCATCGCGTCTCGCGCTTCATCGCAGAGCGGAGTAGTCGCGTTGTAATCAAGATAAATCATTGCGTTCGCAATGAGCGTAATCTTTTTGACAGAAGAAACAAAAAAGTTTTAGGATCGCTTGAATGAAACGCCCATTCCCGTTCCGCAAACTTCCGTGGTCGACTTTACCGCTGATCGCGATCACGATTTTACCCAGCGTCGCGCTCGCGCAGAAGAGCAGCACGCACAACCCGACGTGGTGGGACAAATATCAATACATCGCCAGTAATGGACCGACCAGCGGCGGCGCGCCCACTTCGTCTGTCAGCTTTGGGGCGAATGTCGATCTTTCGAACGAATGCGGACCTCAGAGCGAAACTTTCATTGCGCTGAACAGCGCGCGCCCAAAAATCCTCGCGGCCGGCTCAAACGAAATTTTCCGTTTACCAATGCGCGGTTACTTTTCGTCTAATGGCGGGACGAATTGGGGTGGCGTGGATTTGCCTTTGCCGCCGGCAAAAGGCAGCAATGGAATCGATTTCGGTTCCGATCCGACGCTTGCATTCGATACCCGCGGAAATCTTTTCTACGGCTACATCGTGGTGTTTTTCGGAAACGGCGCGGGCGTAAAGGGTTCGGAAATGGCGGTGGCGCGCTCGACGGATGGCGGCCAAAGCTATCCTGCGGTCACATTTTTTTCATTCGAAAGTGGCAGCAATCATTTTAACGACAAACCGATGATCACCACCGACACAAATTCGAACAGTCGGTTCCGCGACAGTATTTACGTTGCCTGGGACGCAGCCGCCGGTGGCTCGACCGGCGGTGGAATTCGCGTCGGAAGCTCTTCGGATCACGGCGCGACATTCACGATCACGCGTGCGGACGATCCATCGGGACCGGGGAAATCCATCGGCGCCTCGCCCACGGTCGGACCGAATGGCGAACTCTATGTTGCCTGGAACGATTACGCGGCGAACAACATTTCGTTCAATCGCTCTTTTGATGGCGGTGCAACGTGGGGCCTACAAAATGTCATTTCCGCGAAAAGCATTCCCTTCGACATCGGCATTCCGGCCGAGTCGTTCCGGCGCGCCCTGGTTTATCCCGCGCTTGATGTCGATCGCTCCAATGGCCCGCATCGGGGTCGGCTCTATTGCTCGTGGATGGATCAAACCGCCGCTGGGACGACCGATATTTATCTTTCGTTTTCCGATGACAACGGCGCGGACTGGTCAGCGCGTACGACGGTGGCCGATCAGCTCGCGCTGCCGGTTGATCGTTTCAATCATTGGATGTCTGTCGATCCTGTCACCGGAGATGTAAACCTGTCTTTCTACGACACGCGCAACGACACCACCGGTTCGCGCTATATGACCGATATTTATTTCGCGCAATCGACCGATGGCGGCGCGTCGTGGTCGTCACCGAATACGCGTGTCACTACGGTAAGTTCGAACGAACACGATTGCGGCGGATTATTCCCTTGTCCCGGCATCAATTACGGCAATCAACAGGGCGATTACGAAGGGCTCGTTTCGTATGGGGGCGTCTCTTATCCGATTTGGACCGACAGTCGCCGCCAGCTTGAATCCATTCCGGGGTGCTACAACAATCTCGCCATGGAAGAAGTTTTTGCGGAGAAGCTGAAATAACTACTGGCGAAGGAAATCATCGCGCCAGAGTTTTCTCTTTTGCCGGAGCGCGATGCGATCGTTTATGCGCGATCTGCAATTGCTTCTGTTCGTGGAAAACAAGCGAATCGGGCGGCACGCTTTGCATGAGAAAGACGTTGCCGCCGATTGTCGATCTTGCGCCGATGACCGTTTCACCTCCCAGAATGGTTGAATTCGGGTAAATAGTCACGTCGTCCTCGACTTTGGGATGACGTTTGCCGCCTTTTTGATTTTGCCGCGCTCATCTTTTTGAATGCTGCGGGCGCCGAGCGTCACGCCATGATAAAGTTTTACGCGGGAACATCGCGTCGCGCGCTTCATCGCAGAGCGGAGTAGTCGCGTTGTAATCAAGATAAATCATCCGATGAATGCGCCGCTCGGCTCGGCACCCTTGCGCGGCCGCTTCGGCACGATGCACAACTGTTTTTCCTCGTAGTAAACGAGCGAATCGGGCGGAACGCTTTGCACAAGAAAAACGTTTCCGCCAATTGTCGATCTTGCGCCAATCACGGTTTCGCCGCCAAGGATAGTCGAGTTCGGATAAATCGTCACGTCATCTTCGACTTTCGGATGCCGTTTTCCGCCTTTCTTAATTTTGCCGTGCTCGTCTTTTTGAAAGCTGCGGGCGCCGAGCGTGACGCCGTGATACAGTTTTACGTGCGATCCGATTTCGCAAGTCTCCCCGATTACAACGCCGGTTCCGTGATCGATAAAAAAATATGAGCCAATTTGTGCGCCGGGATGAATGTCGATCCCGGTGCGGCTGTGCGCCCATTCCGTCATGATGCGCGGGATCAAGGGCAGCTCCCTCATATATAATAGATGCGCCATCCGCTGGATCGCGATCGCCTCGAGGGCCGGATAGGCGAGAATGATTTCCTCGTAACTCTTTGCCGCGGGGTCGCCTTCGTAAGCGGCGTCGATGTCCGTCCAGAGCATTTTGCGCAGTTGCGGGAGCTGGGACAGGAATGAGGACAAAATTTCTTCTGCTTTTTCTTCCACCTTTTCTCGCGACGAAAGTTTCCCGAGGCTCTTGCTTCACGAGCGCCTCGCTGCGAAAGCCGGGGAACATGAGGCTCATGAGTTCGGCGCAAGTCGCCTCGATCGCGAGACGCGACGGCAAGGTGGCGGCGGCATCCAGATAATTAATGCCGCCGGTCTCGCTGTAAGTCTGAAGTAGCTCGTCAACTCCGTCGCTCGGCGTCGGATTCATAATATAAAGTATGCGTCGCGTTTGCAGGCAATCAAAACGGAAACTGCATCCCACTTTTGTCATTCCGAGCGGATTCGAGGAATGGAGCCGCGGGGGCGCGAGCGACATCGACGGGAGGGCTGAAGGCCGAGTGAGCGGGAGCGAACGAGTCAATCTCTTATTGTTGGTTTCCCTTCCTCGCTTCGCTCGCGAGCAGCAAGAGATGTCTCGGTCCGAGCCGGACTGGCATGTTCGCTCGACATGACAATGCTCAGGTAGGAAGTTGAACTTGGATGAAACGTTTTGAAATCGCCGGACTGCCGCCAGACGAGCTCAACAGCTTTCTTGCCGGCACGCATTCCGACCCGTTCCGGATTCTTGGACCGCATCGGATGAAAGACGGCCTCGTTATTCGCGCCTTCCGCCCTGATGCGCAAAAGATTGATATCGTGTTAGATCGACAAGCAAAAACGGAGGCGATCGCGGCGGAGAAGATCCATCGGGACGGTTTTTTTTGCGCGACGTTGCCGGAGGCAACCCGCGATCTCGATTATCATTTTCGCGTCACGAGTTGGGAGGGATCGGAACTGGTGCTGCGCGACCCATACGGTTACGGCCCGATCCTGGGCGAGGTCGATCTCCATCTTTTTGCCGAGGGACAGCACTGGCAGATTTACGAAAAGTTTGGCGCGCATTTACGGACAATGGGCGATACGGCCGGCGTTCACTTCGCGGTTTGGGCGCCGAATGCGCAGCGCGTCAGTGTGGTCGGCGATTTTAACGGCTGGGATGGCCGCGTTAATCCGATGCGGAAACTTATCGGCAGCGGCGTGTGGGAATTGTTTTTGCCCGGCGTGAAGGAGGGCGCGCATTACAAATTCGAGATTCGCACTCACTCCGGCGCGCTTTTGCTTAAGAGCGATCCGTTCGCGTTTTTCAATCAGCACGGTAAATCGACAAGCTCTCTTGTTTACAATCTCGAGCGCTACACCTGGAGCGATCCCGAGTGGATGGAAGCGCGGCGCCAAAGCGATTGGCCGAAAAGCGCAATCAGTATTTACGAAGTGCACCTCGGCTCATGGCGGCGTCGCACCGATGAAGGCAACCGGCATCTGAGCTATTTGGAATTTACCGAGACGCTGCTGCCCTACGTCGTCGAGA
>WNGG01000290.1_pt1 | contig 56174 bp, 55 predicted proteins | sample 5400661 | NCBI WGS metagenome assembly WNGG01 (sample SAMN13153372, study PRJNA577476) | soil metagenome | isolation source: 100 cm soil or saprolite under Garry oak tree replicate 1 | place: USA:California | collected 2016-06-15
GGCTGAACGTCAGCCCACGGATGTGGATTGAGGACCTCGCCGAACGCGGTGGCGCAGCCGACGTGACCGTGCGCGGGATCCTGATCGATCTCCGAGAAGGCTCGGGCCTCGTCTATCGTTGCCCCGAATGCCGGCGAGTTCTGCGAAAGGGCGCGTGCCGACTCCATGGCGAAGTAAAGGGAGAGCCGGACCTCCGCGTGAAGGCGGTCCTCGACGACGGCTCGGGCGCCCTGACCGCGGTCTTCGACCGGGAACTCACGGAGGCGCTCCTCGACAAGACCCTCGACGCCTGCATCGCTGCCGCGAAGGAGGCGATGTCGACCGAGATCGTGCGGGACGAACTCGCGGACCTCCTGGTGGCCCAGCCAATCGAGGCCCGCGGGAACGTGACCTCAGACGACTACGGGCTCATGATGATCGTCGAAACCGCGAAACTGCTCAAGGTGGATGTCCAGGCGGAGGCGCGGGAGATGCTCGAAGGCCTGGAGGGGTCCGCGTGATCCGCGAGGTCGCGTGGCGGCTCTTCGCCTCGGAGTACAACGACGCGAACCTGGAGACGGAAGGCACCGGCGAGCGACCGCCCTCGTACATCGTCACCCCGCTCGGCGCGAAGGTGAACCGGGTCTTCGTCGTCGGCGTGATCACGGACGTGGAGAACGTGGGGACCGACGGGCAGCCGATGTGGCGCGCCCGCGTCTCGGATCCCACGGGCACCTTCCACGTGTACGCGGGTCAGTACCAACCCGAGGCCGCCGCGACCCTGTCGAAGCTGAAGCCGCCGGTATTCGGTGCGATCGTCGGGAAGAGCCGGATCTACTCGCCGCAGCCGGGGACGACGTACACGTCGATTCGGCCCGAGACGATCAAAGCCGTGGACGAGACCGTCCGGGACTTCTGGATCCTGGAGGCCTGCCGGTCGCTTCGGAAACGGCTGGATGCGATGGGGGAGGCCCAGAAGATGGACCCCTTGACGAAAGAAGGCCTCGTGAAGATCGGTGTGAAGGAAGCGATTGCCGACGGAATCGTGCAAGCGATGAACCACTACGGGAGGGTGGACCTCTCCCGGTACACCGCGATGCTCGCGGAGGCCCTGCGGTACCTGCTTCCGGAATACCGCGAAACGACCGCCCCCGGCGAGCCCGTCGTCGAGGCAGCGGCACCGGTGAAGGAGGAACCTCCCCGCGAACCCGATGAGTCCGAAGCCAAGGTCCTCGAGATCATCGCGGCCCTTGACAAGGACGGCAAAGGCGCGCCATGGGAGGGGATCCTGGAGAACGCGACGTCGAAAGGCGTGTCCAAGGATTCCCTGGAGGAGTCGATCAACGCCCTCCTCGACAAGGGCCTGATCTACGAGCCGATCCTGGGTCGCATGAAGAAGATTTGAATCGGATCAGCCGGTGGGCGGCAGGTAGGCCCGGCAGGACCAGCACTTGCGGGCCGCGATGCCGACTTTCGCGCCGCATCGCAAGCAGCGGCGCATCTTCATCCCGTGGTCCGCCATCCGGTCGATCCGTCGTAGCCCGATTCTCCCCATGACGAGGCCACCGGCCCCGCAGATCGAGCCGAAGGCGAAGTCCAAGAGGATCGCCAAGCCGGCGGGCCAGATGGGCCATCCCTGGGGGACGAACAACGTCTGGAACACGTAGATGCCGACAAAGCCTCCGAGGGTTCCACCGACGAAACCCAGGGTGCCGAGGAACCCGCTCCGGCCCGAGAGCATGCCCACGCCGAAGAGGGCGAACGGCAGGTAGAAGTAGACCAGCTCGGCCTGTGGCAAGAAGAGGATCGGGAGGCCCACCAGGAAGGCCAGCGCGAGGGCTCCGAAGATCGTGATCGCGAAGCCCGCGAGGGGGTTTCGAACGGTCGCCATATCGTCCCTCGAGACAAGCACGCGAGCGCCAGTGCCTCACATCAACGTGCCGACGTGGCTATCCGGACGTGATAATCAGTGCGCGCAGAAGGCATCCACGATCGACCGTCCGTGGCCGGCCGGAACGGTCTGTCGAGCCCACCATTGACGGTTCCATCCGATCGCTCACCATAATTATCGTGCATGACAAATGATAATCAGATTGAAAATCGACGATGAGCGTGCGTCCGTTCGACCATATCAAAGCGGCTCGAAATAGACCCTTTACAAAAGTGATTTATGGGCACGAGCCGGATGTGCGGGTTCGATTGGGATGGCTCTAACGAGAGAGAGCGCCTTCCTCAGTGTGGACGCTCTGCCGGAACCGCTCGAAGCGACCCGCGTCCGGAAGGTGCCCACTGGAATCGCGGATTTGGACAGCATCGTCGACGGCGGATTGCCGAGCGGCTCGACGATCCTACTCTGCGGCGACATCGGGGCGGGCATGCAGGAGTACATCTACACGGCCGCATCGAAGACCGCCCTCGTCCGCGAGCGCCCAGAGGCGCGCCATTACTACCTCGGCGATCGTTGCGATGACTCCGATGTCCCGGACCGGGTCTGCTACGTGACGTTCTCGCGGTCGAAGGAGATCATCCTCCAGGAGCTCGCGACATCGTTCAACGGAGACTACTATCGGGCCTTCCGCGACCACACGGTCTTCAAGGACTTCTCGAGCACGTATTTCCGGCACAGCGTGGTGCCGGCGTCGTGGACGGAACAGGAGGACGTATTCGACCTCCCGGCGACGAACATCCTGGAAGAGCTCGTCGCCTTCCTCGATGAGAACGCGCACGACTCGATGGTGGTCATCGATTCCCTCACGGACCTCGCGATCTCGGACCTCGTTGAGGTCAAGGACCTCGTGACGACGATCAAAGGGATGCAGCGCGCCGCGAAGCGATGGAACGGACTCGTGTACCTCCTCCTCACGCGGGGCATCCTCGAGCGCCGCCAGGAACAGCTGCTCATGGACAGCACGGATGGGTGCCTCGTCTTCGAATGGCGGTCGTCCCCCCGGTCGAGCAACCGCCAGCGATACATGTATCTCGAGAAGTTCACCGGGGTCCTCCCGCATCTGCCGCGGGACAAAATCGCCCGGTTCCCGACAATGGTCTCCGCGAACAACGGCCTTGTCGTCGTCTACATGGAGCGAATCTCGTGAGGCGATGACATGGCGGACACGGAAGCGGCCCCCAAGCCGACAGATACCGCGGACGAAGGTATCCAGGAAGGCTTCGTCCTCACCGGGATCGATGGGCTCGACGAGATGCTCGGCCGAGGCGTGCCCGCTGGGCACATCATCACGGTCCTCGGGTCGTTCGGGACCGGCAAGACCACGTTCGCGCTCCAATTCCTCATGCAGGGCCTGATCAACGGAGAGAAAGCGGTCTTCATCTCCCTCGAGGAAGACGTCGATTCCGTGGTCGCGAACGCCGCGTCGTTCGGTTGGGACCTGAAACGGTATCTGAAGGAGAAGAAACTCCACATCGTGAAGCTCGAGCCCGTCGACGCGAAGACGACCGTCACGCGAATCCGCTCCGAGCTCCCGGATTTCATCAAACGGAGCGGCGCCTCCCGCGTACGACAACCCGCGGTCCTCTCGGGACGGCCTTGTGGAATACGTTTCGGACGGCGTGATCGGCCTGCGCTTCAACGAGCGGGAGAACGGTGAGGTCCAGCTCGTGATCCAGGTCATCAAGATGCGGCGGCTCAAGCATCCGCGATCGGTGAAGCCGTACAGCATCACGGACCAGGGACTCGAAGTCCACGGAGATATGGAAGTCTTCTGAAGCTGGCCTTGAGCCCGCTCTGGGTGTCGTATCGTCCGAGAGAGGCCTCATATAAGCCCTGTTGCCTCCCGGGATAGGGCACTCTGACTGAAGCTCGTGGTTTTCGACCTAGAGAACACGCTGATTTTCAACGAGTTCCTGCCCGAACTTGCCGCCCTCATCGGGAAGGAGTCGGAAGTCGCTGCCATCACGCGGGCGGGCATCGACGGACACATCGATTGGGAGCAGGGATTCCGGATGCGGGCCGAACGGTTGCGGGGACTCACGCAAGCCCAGATCTTGCGGGCGGCGCGCGAGCTGCGTCCGCTGCCGGGCGCGAGGGAGTTCGTGTCCTGGTTGCACGATGGCTCGAGCAAGGTCGTCCTCGTCACCGGCGGTCCGCGGGAGGTCGCGGAATCGGCCCTCGCCCTGTTCGATGCGGACACGGCATTCAGCAACGAATTCCACTACCAGGACGGCGTCTTCACGGGCGCGGTGACGATCCACGTGAGCCCGCGGCGGAAGGGCGAGATCGTCCGGGAGCTCGCGGCGAAATGGGGGATCCGCAAGGACAAGATCCTCGCGGTCGGGGACGGCATAATGGACGTGCCGTTGCTGACCGAGGCGGGCACGCGCCTTGCGATCAATTCCCACGGGAAGCTCAAGGAACACGTCGACTTCGAGACGTCGGATTTCCACGAGGCGCGACGCTGGCTCGTCCGGCAGGGGGCATCAGCCCGGTGGAATCAGGCGGGAACGATTAAGGCCGAGTAGGTTCACGGTGGTCCCCGTGCGGATCGGTATCTTCGTGTTCGACGGGGTCGAGGAGCTCGACGCGGTCGGTGTGTACGAGGTCCTGGCCAAGGCGAAGCAGCTGCATCCGCCGCTCGACCTCACGGTCCGTTTCCGAGCCTTGAGGGAACAGATCACGGGCGCCCTCGGCATGAAGTTCCTTGCGCACGACGTTCGGCGGGATCTCTCGGATCTGGACTTGGTGATCGTGCCCGGAGGGCAAGGCCGGGAAGAGGTCGTCAAGGACTCCGATTGGTTGCAATCCCTCCTGGACTTCGGGACGGAGAAGCCCGTGGCCAGCGTCTGTACCGGCGCCCTGATCCTGATGGCCGCGGGTCTCCTCGCCGGACGCAAGGCCACGACGCATCGGAGCGCGATGGACGAACTTCGTGGCACCGCACAGGTCGTCGACCAACGGATTGTCGAGGACGGCCTGGTCACGACGGCCGGAGGTGTGACCGCCTCGATCGATCTGGGCCTCCACCTCCTGCTGAAACATTTCGGCCCGGAGCTCGCCGACGAGGTCGCGGAGCACCTCGAATACAGGGGAAACCAAAACCCCTAAGAAGAGGGTTCATCTTCCGCTGCCGGGGCGGGACGGTTCGGTTCCTTCGGAAGGGCAAGGTGAAGGAGGTCTACGAGGTCTCGGCCCAAGAGCTCGAGTTCTTCTTCACGGACCAGATCAGCGTCTTCGACAAGGTCATCCCCACGCGAGTGCCGCACAAGGGAGAGACGCTCTGCCGCACGTCCGCCCATTGGTTCCAGGTCGTCGAGGACTTGGGGATCCGGACCCATTTCGTCCGACTCGAAGGCGGGGACCGCATGCGGGTGCGTCGCGTCGAGGTGATGCCGGACTACGATCAGATCACGTCAAAGACGACGAACTTCCTGATCCCGCTCGAGGTGATCGCCCGGTACTACGTCGCAGGCTCGTTCCACGACCGCATCAAAGGGGGCCGGATCCGACCCGACGAGACGGGATTTTCGCGCGGCCACGTGCCTAGGTACGGAGAACCGCTGCCGAGACCGTTCGTCGAGGTGACGACGAAACTCGAGAAGGTCGACCGCGAGCTCACGACGCAAGAAGCCCTCGCCATCTCGAAACTCAGCCAACGCGAATACGACGGGATGGTCGATGCCGTCCTCGAGATCGATTCACGGCTGAACGGCGAGGTGAAACGAAGAGGGTTAATCCATGTCGACGGCAAGAAGGAGTTCGCGATGGACGGCGAGCGGCGGCTCATGCTCGTCGACACGTTCGGCACGGCGGACGAGGATCGGTTCTGGGATCTCCATGAGTATGAGAGAGGAAGGCAGGTGGAGCTCAGCAAGGAATTCGTCCGGCAATACTATCGCAAGATCGGGTACCATCAAGCCCTGATAGACGCACGGGCCGCGGGGAAACCGGAGCCGGACATCCCGCCGCTTCCCGGCGACGTGACGAAGCAGGTGAGCGACCTCTACGTGAGTTTGTTCGAGCGACTCACGGGAGAAAAGTTCCGTTGATCGCGCTACGCGAGGACTCAAGACCAAAGTCTTTTAGTGAAGCCGATTCATACACACGCAGTCGGGGGCCGCACGATGGAATTGAGTGTCTACATTAACGGCAAGTTCCTCCCGCAATCCGAGGCGAAGGTCAGCGTCTTCGACCACGGCCTCCTGTACGGAGACGGGGTCTTCGAAGGGATTCGGGCGTACAACGGCCGAGTGTTCAAACTCGAGCGCCACATGGACCGGCTCTTCCACAGTGCGAAGGCGATCGACCTCAAAATCCCGCACACAAAGGAGGAGTTCGCGAACATCGTCCTCGAGACATGCCGGCACAACGACATCAAGGAAGGGTACATCCGCCCCATCATCACCCGCGGCCCTGGGGATCTCGGCCTGGACCCGAGGAAATGCAAGTCCGGTCCGAGCATCGTCGTCATCGCGCAGCCGAGCATCAATCTCCTCGGCAAGGTCTACGAGCGCGGCCTGAAGGTCGTGACGTCCTCGTATCGGCGGGTTCCCCCTCAGAGCCTGAGCCCTTCGATCAAGTCCCTGAACTACCTGAACAACATCATGGCCAAGGTCGAGGCCAATCAATACGGAGCCGACGAGGCCCTGATGCTCGACATCCACGGCTACGTGTCGGAGGCGAGCGCGGAGAACATCTTCATCGTCCGCAACCATACGATCGTGACGCCGTTCACGTCGACGAACCTTCCGGGCGTGACGCGCGAGACCGTCCTCGAGATTGCTCCAAGCCTCGGCCTCGACGCGAAAGAACAATTCTTCACCCTCTACGATGTCTGGGCTTCGGACGAGGCCTTCATCACGGGTTCCGCGGCGGAAGTCGCACCCGTCGTCGAAGTCGACGGCCGGACCATCGGCGATGGCAAGCCCGGGCCGACGACGAAGAAGATCATGAAGGCCTTCCGAGACCTCGTGATGTCGACGGGTACCCCGATCTGAGGCACGCGGAGTCGAAGGCAAATCTAAAGGAGACCGTCGTCATCGCCGGGATGGTCCCCGATGAAGTTCCTTGAGCACAAGGCGAAGGAGATCTTCGCCCGCTACGGGATTCCGGTCCCTCGCGGCGTCCTCGCGTCGCGGCCGGAGGACATCGTCGATCCCCCCCTGCCCTGTATGGTAAAGGCCCAGGTACTGGTCGGCGGCCGAGGGAAAGCCGGCGGGATTCGACCCGCGCAGACCCTGGAGGAAGCCCGCCAGGTCGCGGCCCAGATCCTCGGCATGGACATCCACGGGTACCGCGTGAAGCAGGTGTACCTGGAAGAGCGCCTCCACATCGCGAAGGAACTCTACCTGGGCCTCACAATCGACCGGTCCGCAAGGGAGCCGCTCCTGATGGCGACCGCGATGGGCGGCATGGACGTGGAGGAGGTCCCACGGGAAGACCTCCTCATGGAGCACATCCCCGCCATGGTCGGCCTCCAGCCGTACGTGGTCCGGTCCCTCCTGCGAAGCCTCGCCTTGGACAAAGAGGTCTGAGAACAAGTCGCTGCAGTGGTCCGCCATGCCTACGATCTCTTCCGGAAGGAGGACGCCGAGCTCGTCGAGATCAACCCTCTCGTGGTGACGGACGAGGGACGCGTCGTCGCGGGGGATGCGAAGCTCGTGGTCGACGACAACGCGGAATACCGGCATCCCGAATACGCAGACCTGGACCAGGACCGGACCCCCTTGGAGCAAGAGGCCCATGACAAGGGTATCGTGTTCATCCAGCTGGACGGCGACATCGGGGTCATCGCGAATGGCGCGGGCCTAACGATGGCGACCCTGGACGCGCTGAATCTGAAAGGCGGACGAGGCGGCGTGTTCCTCGACCTTGGGGGCACGGACGATCCGGAGAAGGTCAAACAGGCCTTCGAGCTCCTCATCAAGGCGCACCCGTCCGTGATCCTCGTGAATATTTTCGGCGGAATCACGAAGGCGGACACGGTCGCGACGGGCGTGAAACAGGCCCTCGACGAGATGCATGCGACCCTCCCGGTCGTCGCACGCATCAAAGGTGTGAACGAAGCCGCGGCGAAGGAAATCCTCCGGTCCATCGGCAGCCAAGCCGCGGAGACCATCGAGGAGGCCGCAGAACTTGCGGTCAAGCTGAAGTCCGGAGGCCCCTGACTTGGCCGTCCTCTTGACGAAGAAGGCCCGTGTGGTCGTCCAAGGCATCACAGGTCATCAAGGGCAGTTCCACACGCGGGCGATGCGGGACTTCGGGACGAAGGTCGTGGCCGGCGTGACGCCCGGCAAGTCCGGCTCGAAGATCGAGGGAATTCCCGTCTTCGACCGGGTCAGGGACGCCGTCCTGAAGCGAAAGGCGAACGCATCAATCCTGTTCGTCCCGGCCCCCTTCGCGAAGGATGCGGCCGTGGAGGCCATCGAGGCCGGCATCAAGCTCGTCGTGATCATCACGGAGCGCATTCCGTTTCACGACTGTCTCGACTTCATTCCCTACGCTCGCAGCAAAGGTGTCACCGTAATCGGGCCGAACTGTCCCGGGATCGCGTCTCCCGGACAAGCGAAGATGGGCATCATTCCGAACCTCATCTTCAAAGAAGGGGACACGGGCGTGATCTCCCGGAGCGGGACGCTCACGTACGAGATTGTGTACGCGATGAGCCAAGCGGGATTCGGTCAATCGACGTGCGTCGGCATCGGAGGAGATCCGATCAACGGCACGAATATGGTCGAAGCCCTGACGTTGTTCCAAAAGGACCGCCAGACACGACGGATCGTGTTGGTCGGCGAAATTGGCGGGACCGCAGAGGAAGAAGCGGCCGACTTCATTAAGAAGCGAGTCACGAAACCCGTCGTCGCCTACGTGGCAGGACGAACGGCGCCTCCAGGCAAACGGATGGGGCATGCGGGCGCCATCATCCAAGGGGGAAGAGGCACCGCCGAGTCGAAGACGAAGGCCTTCGCGGATGCCGGCGTGACGGTTGCCCAGTACCCGGGAGAAGTCGCGACCCTCCTAGCGGCGACCTGAGCCCAGGCCAAACAGTTTCCGGTCTACGGAACGAGCAAACGTTCATTAGCGAACGACCCTTCGCGAGAGCGGGGAGCCCAGAAGGGCTGAGAGTATCCCGCATGAGGGATAGACCCTTGGAACCTGATCCGGGTCATGCCGGCGTAGGGAACGCGAGGATGTTTTCAGCCAGGGGACCCTGAGGAGTTCCTCTCCCGTTGACGGACCAGAATCCGCGGAAATACCCGATGGGCAAGGTGAGCCGCGCGTTCTTCGAGAACGTGATCGCCCGCCACCTCGGCAAGAGACGCAAGGATGTCGCGGTGGGCCCCTCGAACGGCGTGGACGTCGGCGTCGTGAGCCTCCCCGATGGCCGCGCGATGATCTCGACGACGGACCCGATCTACATCGTGCCGCAATACGGCTGGGAGCGGGCCGCGTGGTTCGCCTTCCACATCCTCGCGTCGGACCTGACGACCTCCGGCGTCGCCCCGGAGTATATCACGATGGACTGGAACCTCCCGATGGACATCGAAGACGATCAGATCGAAACGATGCTCCGGGTGATGGACCGCGAGTGCCGAAAGTATGGGGCCGCCATCGTCACCGGGCACACGGGCCGTTACGAAGGATGCGCTTACCCGATGGTGGGCGGCGCCACGTTCTTGGCGACCGCACCGAAGGACGGCTGGGTCACCGCGGACATGGCGCGGCCCGGGAACCGCCTCCTGGTCACGAAGACTGCGGCGTTGGAGGCGACTGCGATCTTGACGAACACGTTCCCCGACCTGGTGGAGAAGAAACTCGGCGCCGACGTGACGTCGCGGGCGCGAGCCCTGTTTGAATCCATGAGCACGGTAGAGGACGCCCTCGCGGCTGCCTCGGTAGGGCTCCGGAGCAAGGGAGTCTGGGCGATGCACGATGCGACCGAAGGGGGAGTCCGAAACGCGGTCTGGGAGATGGCCCAGGCCTCGGGCCTCGGCGTGGAGGTCGACCTCTCAAAGGTCCTCGTCGATTCCGCCGTCGCTGAAGTCTCGAAACTGTTCGGCATGGAGCCCCTCGATGCGATTAGCGAAGGCACCCTGCTGATTGCGACCGAGCCCGGCACGGCGGCGAAGGTCCTCGAGATTCTCCGCAAGAAGGGGATCTCGGCCGTCGACATCGGCGAGTTCACGAAGAAAGGCCGACCGTGCTGGGACCGCGGACGCGTGTTCCGTCCCGCGGATCGCGATCCGTTCTGGATCGCCTTCAGTCGCGCGCTCTCTGGGGAGATCAACTGAGCCGACCTCGCGGACGAAGCGGGCGCCTTGGCGGCCTCTACCTTGTCACTTCACCGAAACGGCCCGTGGCCAGACTCCTCACCATCGTGGGGGAAGCCCTCGAAGGAGGTGCGTCGATCGTGCAACTTCGGGACAAGGGCGTCTACTCTCCCGAGGAGAGGTCCGAGGCGGCTCAAGGCGTTCGGGGGCTCTGCGACCGACGTGACGTACCGTTCCTCGTAAATGACGATCCCGAGCTGGCACGTCGCTTCCGGGCGGACGGCGTCCACGTAGGTCGCCAAGATCCGTCCCCCCGAACCGCTCGGCTCGTGCTGGGACCGCGGGCGATTGTCGGCGTGACGGTGTACGGCAACGCGGGCGAGGAGGAAGCAGCTGCGGCCGCGGGCGCAGACTATCTGGCGGTGGGACCGTTTTCTCCCAGCCCCACGAAACCCGAGGAGACAGTCCTACCGCTCAGCACTCTCGACGACGTCGTGAGACGTTCACGCCTCCCCGTGTTTGCGATTGGAGGCATTACCGCGGAGAGCGCAGGCATGTTCGCGGAGCACGGCGTCGCGGGAGTCGCGGTCGTTTCTGCAATCATGGACGCGACCGATCCGCGCAGCGCGACGGAGGAGATTCGGCGGTCCCTCATCGCGGGCCGACGCTCCTGATCCACCTCGTGCGCGCACGCACGGAAAACGCGCGCGCGGAGAATCCCTGATCGACGACATCGGGCAACAAACGATTAAATAGAGCCCCTTTCCTGCAAACCCCTCCGTGCGACGACTGATTGTGACGGAGAAGTTCAACGCCGCGGTCCGCATCGCGACCATCCTCAGCGACGGGAAGGCCAAGCGGACGAACGTGGAAGGAACCTCCGTGTTCGAGTTCAGCCAGGGCGAGGATCGCGTCCGGGTCGTCGGCCTTCGCGGGCACATCATCAACCTGGATTACCCGGAGGCCCTGAACGACTGGGCCCGGGTCGACTTGAAGGAACTCGTGTGGGCGGAACCTCAGAAGGTCGTGACCGCCGGGAAGATCGGTGCCGCGTTGAAGCAACTTGCGGCGGACGCGGACGAGGTCATCATCGCGACGGACTTCGACCGGGAAGGCGAACTGATCGGCGTCGAGGCCCTCGGCCTGATCCAAGAGGTGCGACCCGAGGTCCGCGTGCGCCGGGCGCGCTTCTCCGCGCTGACGAAATGGGACATCGAGAGCGCGTTCGCGAACCTAGTGGAAGTCGACCATCCGCTCGCCTGGTCCGCGGAATCTCGTCAGTCGGTGGACTTGGCCTGGGGCGCGGTCCTCACGCGGTTCCTCTCCATCGCATCGAAGCAGCTCGGCCGGGACTACCTGTCGGTCGGCCGGGTCCAGAGCCCGACCCTCGCCCTCGTCGTGGACCGGGAGCGGGAGATCGAGGATTTCGTCCCGCAGGATTACTGGACCCTCCACGCGCGGTTCCGCAAGGATGCAAAGGACGCCGCGGCGGAGTTCGAAGCGAATCACGAGCACGGGCCTTTTTGGGCGCACCCGGAGGCGGAAGCCGCCTTCGAGTTGGCCGAGCGTGCCCCGCGAGGACTCGTCCGCGAGTACATCCAGAATGAGCGAGAGGAGCGTCCGCCCCCGCCGTTCAATACGACGATGTTCGTCGCCGAGGCCAACCGCATCGGCTTTGGCGCGGCTCAAGCGATGAAAATCGCGGAGGATCTGTACCAGTCCGGGTACATCTCGTATCCTCGAACCGACAACACGGTCTATCCGTCCAGCGTGAATCTCCGCACGGTCCTCGAGAAACTCCAGGATTCGCCCTTTGCGGAAGAGGCGCGGACCCTCGCCACGCAAGAGCGGATCGTGGCGAGTCGAGGCCGTACCCAGGCGACGGACCACCCGCCGATCTACCCGGTCCAGGGGGTCACGCGAGAGAAGGTGAAGCGGAACGACCACTGGGCCATTTACGAGCTCGTGGTGCGGCGCTTCTTCGCTACGGTCGCCCCGAACGCCATCGCCGAGACGGCGGAAACGAAGATCGACCTCGGAGGCCAGCTCTTCCTCGCAGAGGGTTACCGGATCAAGGATCCGGGATGGCGGAAATACTATCCCTATTGGACCGTCCGAGAGGCGATTCTTCCGGCTCTCACGACGGGCGAATCCTTGGACCGCGTCGGGCCCGTGACGATCCGAGAGGACCGCACGAAACCTCCGGCCAGGTACAGCGAAGGGTCCCTCATCCAGGAGATGGAACGGGTCGGCCTCGGGACGAAATCGACGCGGCACGAGATCATCAAGAAGCTCTACGACCGCAAGTTCATCGAGGGGAAGTATCCGAGCCCGACGACGAGCGGACGCGCCGTGATCGAGGCCCTGGAGGATCACGCCCAGCGGATCACGGAACCCGAGATGACCGCCCATCTGGAAGCCGACATGGCGGCCATCGCGACGGGGACCCGCTCTCGAGAGGACGTCGTCCGGGAATCCCAACAGATGCTGAGCGAGGTCCTCGAGACCCTCGAGGCGAACCGCGAGGCGATCGGTCAGGAGATCGAAGCCGCCCTCCGGGAGCAGAACTACATCGGCAAATGCAACGTGTGCAAGGAAGGGAACCTGACCGTCATCCGATCTCGAAGGGGCTCGCGGTTCCTCGGATGCGACCGTTATCCTGCTTGCCGGAACACGCACCCTCTACCACAGATGGGCATCATCCAAGGGGCGGAAGAGAACTGCCCGGAGTGCGGCGCACCGATGATCAAGCACACGGATCGCGGCCGCACGACCACGTATTGCGTGGCGTCCGATTGCCCGTCCGTCCGCGAGAAGAATTTCATCGGTCGCTGCGAGAAATGCGGGACGGGCGAGCTCACGATCCGGCATGGCAACTACGGGAAGCGGTTCGTCGGGTGCTCGAGTTACCCGGCCTGTAACAACTCGTATCCGCTGCCGCAACGAGGCCTCATCGTGCCCACGGAGGAGCGCTGCAAGTCCTGTGGCCATCCCGTGATCAAGGTCATCTCCCGCGGCCGACCTCCGTGGGTCCTCTGCCTGAACATGCAATGTCCCGCGAAGGAAGCCAAGCGCAAGAAGGCGGGAAAGGTGAAGGTCAAGGCGAAGAGCGGCGCGAAGCGAGCGCCGCGGAAGAGGAAACCGGCGCCGGTGGCCATCGCACCGGACCTTCCCACCGGCTAGGGCGTCCGCATGAACCGGATGAACTCGTCGAGGGTGCGCGGCTGAAGCGTATAGTTCGTCCGTTTCTCCTCGCCGATCGTCGACGTGCGGCTCTTCCCGTAATGATGGCCTGGACACACGATCAGGTCGTCCTCCATCTTGCGTACCTTGTTGAATAGAGAATCGTACATCTGTTCCACGCTCGAACCGGGAAGATCCACACGGCCGCAGTCGCCCACGAAGAGGCAGTCCCCCGTGAAGGCGTGCCCCGCGACCAGATAGCAGCAGGAGTCCGGAGAGTGGCCCGGCGTGTGAACGACCTTCACCTTCAGCTCTCCGACCTTGACCACCATGCCGTCCTCGAGAATCAGGTCCTTTCGAACGTTGCTGAGTCGATGGGCCGCGACCTTCGCGCCGGACTCGTTGGCGAGCCGCTCGTTGTCAAAGACGTGATCCGGATGATGGTGCGTGTCGAAGATGAACGCGATCGCGTATCCGTTCTCTCCGGCCACCTTTTGCAAGACGCGGGCGTCGAAGCTCGGATCGACCACGGCCGCGACCTTGGTCGCGGGATCACCGATCACATAACCGAAGTTCTGCATGGCGCCGATCACGTGCTGCTCGAAGAACATCGACCGCTCGGCAAGCGGATGGACTAGGTTAAGCGTTCTCTTCGGTCCAAAGGGAGTCGCCCTTGGCTCTTTGGCGAAGGGAGGTCGAGCCTCGGGCTCGAACGACCCTTGCCGCTCGGCCTATCGGGAGGGGAGGATATGGAGGCACCGTTCGCAACCGCGGCGTCCTTGGGGTTCCTTGTTCAGGTCGCTCACATGCGACATCGACCCGCGTGCTACCTCCCTATCCCCTTCGGAGGCATTGTCTCTTGGGCACATGCGGCTACAGGTCCTCGCCATCCTCGAAAACGGCGCATCGAAAATCCTCCCGAAGGGATCCGACACGCTCCGGATTCTCCTCATCCTTCCCAATCAGGAAGGGGTGCCGAAGTCGGAAAGCCAGGCCGGAGAGCGCCGGCCTCCGTCCTCTCCGATCCGACGCCGGGTCATGGCCTCCCTCGCAGGCGAGTCCGCGTAGACGCACCTCCCTAAATCTCGCGTCCGCTGCCCGACTCTCGAATGAACGCCCGTCCCGCGTTTCTGGCGGCCGAATCGACCTACCGAGATCGTTTGGAGGACTTCTTGGCCTTCCGCGCCGTCCGCTTCGCGGCCTTTCGCGCGGGTGCCCGCGCGGGGCGCGGTCGGGCGCTGGTCTCGTACAAGGCCAGGGTGATCCCCGTCGGGTCCTGGAAGACCGCGAACCAACCCATGCCCGGGATTTCCTGCTTCGGCATCACCACCGCGCCGCCGGAAGTCGTCACCTTGCGCAACGTGTTCTCAATGTCCGCGGTCAGAACGTAGTCGAGAACGCCCGGGGGCAGGTTCTCCGCCCGCTGCAGTCCGCCGCCGGGCGCGCTTGGCGGTTCGAACATCGAGTAGTTCATCTCCGGCATGTCCTCGAACTTCCAACCGAAGACATCCGCGAGGAACGATTTCGTTTTCTCCGGCGCGTTCGAATGAAACTCCACGTGCACAATGCTGTTCGGTTTCTGAGCCATAGGTTCTTGGTCCCCCCTTCTTGAAGGGATTGAGGGGATGTGTCGGCGGGGTATTAAGGCATGGCCCGGGGAGCCGCGAGGGCGTCTCCTGAGTCGTCGAAGGCCTACTCCTTCCTCGCTTCCTTCGCTTTTGGTCGGAGCTCGGTGCTCCCGCATTTGCGGCAGCGGGTCGCGCGCATCGCGTTCCTTGCGTAGCACTGCATGCAGATCATCTTGTGCAGCCTGCGGTGTTCGGCCTCAGGGAAGCGGGCCATCGGGCTGGGGAGGCGAAGGCCGTTTATAACGGCTTCGGGCGTCGAGGGCGCTGCTTCACGGAGACGGATTTGATCACAATCCGATTCGGTCGCCTCGGATCAAAGGGAGGGCTCGCCCGCTTCAACGCGTGGACCATCAAAGCTTGGACGGCGGGCATGTCCAGCGTCTCGGGCCCATATAAGACGAGATGACGAGCCGACTTTCCTTTTCCTTTCAGCAGATGTTTCGGGTCCGGAAGATTCGCCCCGTGCAGGAAAAAAAGGCTGATCCACCTCGGGAACACCGCAATCGAGAACACGGCGTCCGAGGTCCGCTCCGTGGTGCCGAACCCGACGGCCAGGGCGTTGTAGTTGTCATACACCAACTCGATCGCGCCTGGCAGAAACGCTCGCATCTTCGCCAGGGCGCTTCGCGCTTGCGCCGCGATCTCCGGGGCGTACTTCGAGATGAACAGGTCGAGTTGCTCTTCCGGCGATAGATCCTTCAAAGCAGACCAGGCCTCCTCATGTCGGCCCTCTCGCAGGGCTCGACGTCCGCGCAACGAGGCGCGAACCCCACCGGACAATCCGACATCCGAAACAGCCGAAATGGTAGCTACCGTTCAGGTCGCCATCCGAGAACCGAGCAAAGGCCTCGGGGCGGAACGGGCGCTTCCCGAGTCGGACATTCACCGCGTCGTGGAGACCTTGCATCCAGACGACCATGGAAGGCCGGCACCGCCGGCAAGGCCACCGTTCCGACAGGCCGTGCAGGCCCGTCCAGAGCGTCCTCCCGAAACGGATTCGGAGAGACATCCGAACTCGTCGCACGTCTCCGGAGAGGCCGAACCGACCCGCATCGCGGGCGTTCGACGCGACCTGGCTCTCCCGCAACGCCAACGAAACCCCGTCATCCTTGATAAGGGAGCCGGCTGGCACCAAGCATCCAACGTGGGAGGTTTCCGCAATCCTCTTCCCGTCCTGCGGCGTGTCGCAGCCATGAAGAAGAAGGAACGACCTCCGAAGGACGATCGTCCCAAGGAGAAACGGTTCCGCCACGGCGGCCGGAAAGGCCGCCGCGCGGCCCGCCGACGAGACGAAGCGAAACGCCCGTAAGACGTCACGGCCGCGACTTTATCTTCCGACTTGGATTCGACTTGGCACAGAACGTCCGCGGGACCCGAATGCCCTTCGATTACGACTTCCGGATGAGGATCGGTGCGCCTCGACCCACCGTGTTCGAGCGTCTCCTGCGCATCGAGCATCTGTCCCGATGGTTCTGCGGCTGGTCGCGAATCGAGCCGAAGGTCGGAGGAAGCTTCAAGTTCGGAGGGGAGACCTGCATCCTTCCGCCGGAAGGACGGGCATGGGAGACCACGATCGACGAAGGCGACGTCCTGCGACGGTTCGCGTTCCGGTGGCCCATCCGGTCTGTGGAGACCCGCGTTTCATACGACCTCGAAGACGGCCCAGGCGAGTCGGCCCTCCTTCACGCGACGCATCGAGGCGTTCCGATCCGGGAGACGACATGCGGTTCCGTCCAAGATGCATGGCGGATGTGCCTCGGGAGCCTGAAGTCGATCGCCGAGGGGCGTGGGGACAGCGTGCGTCCCGATCATTCGCCCGTGAGTTCTCCGGACCTGCGGCTCTCCGCCCTGGTCGAGGCGGATCCATCGAAGGTCTTTGACGCATTCGCCCTTCCTGCGCAGGTCGCGCATTGGACCACGGGAGGTGTCCCGCGCCAAGAGGCCCGCGTGGAGCCACGCCCCGGTGGGGCGTTCTCCTTCGAATCGGTGGAGGAACCGGACCGCGTGGTCGAATGGGTTCCCGGCCAACGCGTCGTCCTTGAACGATCGATCGAACCGGACCTCCGGATTCGGTTTGACTTCGAAGAGAAGGCGAGCGGGACCGCGGTCTATCTTACCGCCACAGGATTTCGGAGCGGCGACCTGGACGGCATTCGGCGTCAGCGAGGACGGTGGTCCGACCGCCTCGTGTGCCTGAAGAACTTCGTCGAGAGCGGGGCATCGGGATTCGTGAACCACTACGACGATCAGGTCCGCGAAACCTAAGGGGACTCCGTCCTGCGTTTCGGGCAATCTTCGAGGACGGCCATTCAGAGGCCCGATAAGCGGTTAGCCCGCACCTCACGATTTCTTCCGATCCGGATCGAAGAACGGTCGTTGTATGACGGTCGCGGGGATCCGGTGACGTTCCCACTCGACCGCGAGGTCGATATCGACGCGCGTCCCCGGCCGGGAGTACGCCGCTGCGACCGTCGCGAGTGCAATGTATTTCTTGAGGAGCGGCGACCAGCACCCGCTCGTCGCCCAACCGACCTGGCGGTATCCAGAATACAGCGGGATCTTCGCGCGCCATGGTGCCGACGGAGGTTGCGGCGGCAATCCCATATTCAAGTAGAGTTGCTCCACCGTCCGCCAATCGATCACGAGACCGACCGTCCGGCGGGCGGGACCGCGGCGCTTCTCGTCGAGCAGCGCCCTGCGTCCGATGAACGGCCCCTTCTCCGATGCAACGGTCCAGTCCAAGCTCAGCTCGTAGGGGGAATACCGCTGCACGTCAATCACGGCCTTGCGCGCCGGCATGTACTCCACTTCGGCCAGGATGAGACCGGCCTCGATCCGTGCAACGTCCAGGGCGAGCATGCCCGCGGGCGTGATATCGTGCCCTCGACCCTTGTCCATCAGGGCGTCCCACAGGGCCTCGGCCCGTTCCCGTTCGACCCAGATCTCGTATCCGAGGTCGCCCGTGTATCCAGTCCGAGAGATCTGGACCGGGATTCCTACGAACGTCGTGTTCACGAATCGGAAATATTTCAGCTTCTGGACCACTCCGTCCGCGCCTTCCAACAGGATGGCCCGCGAGGAAGGACCTTGCACCGCGAGCGCGCCGATGTCCTCGGAGACGTCCCGCACCTCCGCATCGAGTCCCATCCCGGCGTCCTGAAGCCACTTCAAGTTCGGTTCCGCGGACGTCATTCGAAACGAACCGTCGCCGAAGTTCCAGAGCGTCCCGTCGTCGACCGTCTTCCCGCGTTCATCGCACCAGGGCGTGTAGTAGATCTGCCCCTTCGCGAGCTTCTTCGCATTCCGCGTGACGACCTTGTTCACCAGGGAGAGCGCGTCCTTTCCGCGTATGAGATACTTGTACAACGGAGAGACGTCGAGCATTCCCGCAGAATGTCGGATCGCGTAGTACTCCATCTCCGGGACGAGAGAATACGAGGAGGCAGCGAGATATCCCGACCAGCCGCGCCACTCCCAGCTCTCGCAAGCCGCCGAGGTCCGGGAATGAAAAGGCGATCCGCGTCGGATGATTCCACCTCCTGGTAACGCGGACCGCGGAGAAACGATATAACCCCTCCCCCGTTACGGGCCGCCGCCCCGCGCGTCTTCTGGTGATCATCGACGTTACGCCGTAGGAGGAGGTCGTCTCCCTGACATCGCAATATCAGGCGATCGTAATCGGCGGGGGACACAACGGCCTCGTGACTGCCGCCTACCTTGCGCGCGCGGGCAAGAGGGTCCTCGTCCTCGAACGCCGTCACGTGCTCGGCGGCGCCGCGGTCACGGAGGAGGTGTTCCCCGGGTTCAAGTTCACCGTCTGCTCGTACGTGTGCAGCCTGCTTCGTCCCCAGGTGATCCGGGACCTGGACCTCCCCTCCCATGGATTCGAGGTGATCCCGCAAGAGTCGACGTTCCAGCCTTTGCCCGATGGACGGTACTTGTTCCGCCGCGGGAACGAAGCGGATGCCTTCCAGGCGATCGCGAAATTCTCCCGCCGCGACGCGGAGGCGTACTCGCGGTTCGGACGGCTCATGGCCCGACTCGCGAAGTTCATCGCGCCGACGCTCACGATGACGCCGCCCGACGTCGGCTCCCTGAACCCGGCAGACCTGCGCAAGCTCTACGCCCTGAATAAACAGGTGAAGACCCTCACCGAGGAGGAGCTGTACACGTTCGCACGACTCATGACGATGAGCGCGGCGGACTACTTGGATGAGTGGTTCGAGACGGACGCTCTCAAGGCGGGACTGTGCTCGAGCGGGATCATCGGGACGCTGCTCGGTCCTCGTTCTCCCGGCACGGCGTACGTGCTCATGCACCACTACATGGGCGAGATCGACGGCGCCTACCGTTCTTGGGGGTACGTCCGCGGCGGCATGGGCATGGTCAGCGAGTCGATCGCCCGCGCCGCCCGCTCGTTCGGCGCAGACATTCGCGTGAACGCCGACGTCCGACGGATCATGGTCAAGGACGGCCGGGCCGTGGGCGTCGAACTGGCTTCGGGCGAACGGATCGAGGCGAAGGTGATCGCGTCCGGAGCGGATCCGAAGCGGACCTTCCTGAAGTTCCTGGAACGATCCGATCTTCCGGCGGACTTCGTCCGCGGCATCGAACGCTTCAAGATCGAGGGGTCGTCCGGCAAGGCGAACTTCGCCCTGAAGGAGGCCCCCAGCTTCTCCGCCCTCCCGGGGGACGGGCCGCAGCTCCAGGGGGCCATCTCGATCGGACCGACGGTTGACTACATCGAGAAGGCGTATGACGACGCGAAGTACGGCGACTTCTCCCACCGCCCGTTCATCGACATGTGCGTCCCGTCCACCTTGGACCCGACCCTGGCGCCTCCGGGAAAACACATCATGTCCTGTTTCATCCAGTACGCGCCGTACACCTTGCGGAAGGGCACGTGGCCCGAACGCCGCGAGGACTTCGCGGAGACGATCATCGACACGATCGAGGAGTACATCCCGAACCTCCGGGACATCATCCTTCATCGACAGGTGCTCAGCCCGTGGGACCTGGAGCAGATGATCGGCCTCACGGGAGGGAACATCTTCCACGGTGAGCTGACGCCCGACCAGTTGTTCTTCCTCCGCCCGACACCGGGTTGGGCCCAGTATCGCACGCCGATCAAGGGACTCTATCTGTGCGGCTCCGGGGCCCACCCCGGAGGCGGCGTCATGGGAGCGCCCGGGCTCAACGCTGCGCGGGAGATCCTGAAGGACTGGGCCCTTCTGCGGGTGTAAGCCTTGGCCGACACCTACGACGTCATCGTGGTCGGCGGGGGGCATAACGGTCTCGTCGCGGCCGCGTACCTGGCCCGAGCGCGGCGCCGCGTGTTGCTCCTCGAGCGACGTCCCGCGGTGGGCGGCGCCGTCGCGACGGAGGAGCTCGCCCCTGGGTTTCAGGCCTCGACCGGCGCGGACGTCTGTGGACTTCTCCGACCAGAAATTGTCGACGACTTGAACCTCGCGGCCCGGGGACTGCGCTTCCTGCCCCTCGACCCGGAGGTGACCGCCGTCGGGGACCACACTTCCCTCCGCATCTGGCGGGACGTCTGGAGGACGCAGGCCGAACTGATGACGAAATCCCCGCGCGACGCGGAGGCCTACCCGCGGTTCATCGCGTTCCTGCGCGACTTCGCGACGGCTTTGGATCCCCTCTTCACGATGACGCCGCCGAACGTCGCCGCACCGACCCTGGGAGAGCAGGTTGTTCTCCTCCGCCGCGCGCTCGCGGTGCGGCGTCTGGGCAAGGACGCGATGCAACAGATGCTCCGCATGCCCCCGATGTCCATCCGAGATTTCCTGAACGAGTGGTTCGAGACGGAGGTTCTGAAGGCCTCGTTTGCCGTGGACGCGTTGGTCGGCACCTTCCAGGGCCCCTTCTCGCCCGGGACGGCCTTCGGTCTCGCTCCCCATTTCCTGCCCGCGGTTCAAGGCGCAGGCTGGTCGTTCGTCAAGGGTGGGATGGCCACCTTGGCGAGTGCACTGGCACTGGCCGCGAGGGAGGCGGGTGCGACGATACGGACCAACGCCGACGTCCGCCGGATCACGAGCGCGGATGGACAGGTCACCGGCGTGGAACTTTCGAACGGTGAACGGATCGCGGGGCGCGTGGTCGCCTCCAACGCGGATCCGAAACGGACGTTCCTGCACCTGATCAATCCCGAGGAGTTGGATCCGGAATTCTTGGTCCACGTGCGGAACTTCGAAATGAACGGTGTCGTCGCGAAGGTCAACTTCGCCCTCGACCGGGCGCCGGCATTTCCCGGTGCCTCCGATGCAGTCCCTGCGCACTTCCGGGTCTGTCCGTCCCTCGAATATCTGGAGCGGGCGTACGACGACGCGAAATATGGGAGCGCCTCGGTCGCACCGTTCCTCGATGTCTTCGTCCCAACGGTCATGGACCCGGATCTGGCGCCGACGGGCAAGCACATCGTATCCGCTCTGGTCCAATACGCGCCGTACGACCTGCGTCCTGGAAATTGGGACACGGAAGGAGATCGGCTCGGCGACAAAGTCGTCGGGTTGCTCGAGGAGCAGATGCCCGGTTTCGAGAAGCTCGTCCTGGCCCGACAGGTGTTGACCCCGCTGGATCTGGAGAGCCGATTCGGACTCACGGAGGGACACATCTATCACGGGGAGATGACGCTCGACCAGTCCCTCGTCCTACGACCGGTTCCTGGATGGTCCCGATATCGCACGCCGGTCGAGGGCCTGTACCTGTGCGGATCGGGAGCCCATCCTGGCGGCGGGATCACCGGCGCACCGGGCTACAACGCGGCCCGGGAGATCCTCGCAGACTGGAATCGGATCTCTTCGTGATTTGGATCCGCCGGCCGCGAATCCAGGTCGTCGACACTCATCGTCCACCCAGAATCCTTCATATGCCACGAACGAATCGGCCGGGCATCATGGCGGACCTACTCGAACCGGGCAGCGTGGCCCCGGACTTCGAGGGGACGAATCAGGACGGGGTCCCGGTCCGGCTGCGGGAACTGAGAGGCCGTCCCGTCGTGCTCTATTTCTACCCGCAGGACGACACGCTCGGCTGTACGAGAGAGGCGTGCGCGTTTCGAGATGACACGGAGGCCTTCCGCGAGGCCGGGGCGGTGGTCCTCGGCGTGAGCGTACAAGACGAGTCGTCCCACCGGGAGTTTCGGGACAAGTACCGTCTTTCCTTCGACCTCGTGGCGGATCCGGACCGTCAGATCACCGCGGCCTTCCGTGCGGTGGCGATCCACGGCCTTGCGAAGCGGGTCACGTACGTGATCGGACCCGACGGAAGGATCCTCGCCGCCTACCGCAGGCTGGACCCCAAGTCCCACAGCAAAGAAGCTCTCCGAGTGCTTTCGGGGGTGCGGAAACGATGACCCACTCTCCTGCAAAACTTCCCGATGTCAAGATCCCGAGGGACATCCGTCTTCGGTACGAGCGCTTTCTTGATCACTTCAAGGGCTTCGAGAACGTGGACGCCGTCCGTGGGATCTTCGGACCGAGGACAAAGCCGGTCCTCCGCGCCCTCAAGGTCGAGTTCTTCTCTTCCAAGTGGGGATATATGGGAGTGAGCGACGAGGACGGCCATCTCGTGGTCTCGACGCACTACCTGCGGACGGGCAACCGGCGGGATATCTATCTCGACGTCGTGCACGAGCTCGTCCATGTCCGGCAGTTCGGAGAAGGGAAGCAACTGTTCCCGGAAGGCTTCAATTACCCGGATGCGCCCACGGAGATCGAGGCGTACAAGGTGTGCATCGCGGAAGGGCGGCGGCTCGGGATGAAGGACCGGGAGCTGTTCAAGTACCTGAAGGTCGAGTGGATGGATGCGGGCGAGTTGCGCCGGCTCGCCCGGAACGTGGGAGTGAAGGCCCCGCCAAAGCCCCGTGGCCGACGGAAACGGTAGGCCGCTCCGAATAGGCGACTCGAAAGAGGGCTCGGCCCGAGATGTTATAGTTATTTGACTATAACGTGCGCGGACTACTCAAACGAGGTCAGTTGGGGCTGCCGCGTCTTCGGCCGCTGCAGCTTCGTGACCCGCACCCCGATGAGCCGGAACCGATGATTGCCTTCCGCGAATTCTTTTGCGAGATCGACGCAGACATCGGCCAAGACTCGCTCATCGAGGACGTGGGAGGCAAGGGTCCTCTCCCGAAGATGCGTCTGGAAGCCCTCGAACCGGATCTTGATTCCGATCGTCCGGAACGTGGCTCCTTGGGCCCGCGCTCGGAGGAACACGTTGCGGGCCACATCGCGGATCGTCGACTCGACTCGGGTCCAATCGGACACGTCTTTGTCGAAGGTGCGTTCGACGCTGATCGACTTAGGGTCCGGCCGCTCCTCGACCGGCAACTCCTCGATCCCGCGGGCGATGGCCCACAGCCACACCGAGTTCTTGCCCATGAGCTTCTTCAACTCGGCGCCGGGAAAGCGCGCGAGCTCCCCGATTGTGCGGACGCCGACCCGCTCGAGCATTTGGGCGGTCTTCGGCCCGACCCCGCTGATCTGCGTGATCGGCAACGGGTCCAAGAAGGCGACGACCTCCTCGGGCCGAACGACCTTGACGCCGTCCGGTTTCGCCATGTCCGAGGCCATCTTTGCGACGGACTTGTTCGGGGCCGCACCGACGGTGCACGCAAGCCCCTCCCGCTCTCGCACGGCTGCCTTGACGCGGGCGGCGTAGCCTGCGGCTTCATCGAATCCCTTCACCTTGGATGTCACATCGAGGAACGCCTCATCGATGCTGACGTGCTCGAGGACGTCTGCGAAAGAGCGGAGGACCTCGATCACACTCTCCGAGGCGGCCGCGTACCGGTCGTAGTCCGGTCGGAGGAAGACGGCCTGCGAGGCCTTGTGCCACGCCGTGCTGATCGGCATGCCACTCCGGATCCCGAGCTGCCGCGCTTCGTAACTGGCCGCCATCACGACGCCGCGTCCGCGACCCTTTTTGGGATCCGCGCCGACGACCACCGGCTGGCCGACGAGCTCCGGATTCTCCCGCCTCTCCACGCTTACGTAGAACGCGTCCATGTCCACATGGAAGATCACGCGGGCCACGGACCGAGAACGGCGTGGTCCTTGATTAGTCTGGTTCCGTCGCGCACGCTCGGCGTTGTCGAACCTCTCACTGGACGCAGAACTCGTTCCCCTCGGGGTCCTGCAGGACGACCCAATACTCTCCGGGTGCCGCGTTCGACGATGGCGGCACGTACCAGACCTTCTGCGTGCTCGCTCCGAGTCGCAGGAGCCGGTCGACTTCCTTGTTCACCTGGGCTTTTCGTGCCTCGAGAGGAACGGCAGGCCCGCCACTCGCGTTCAGGTCCAGATGGAGACGGTTCTTCCCCAACTTCGGCGTGTCCATTTGTTGAAAATAAATCCTCGGTCCATGCCCATCCGGATCGACGATCGCGCTCGCGGAGTTCCATTCCTCCTCGGGCACATTCCACGCCTTCAGCGCCGCTTGCCAGGTCGCGAATCCGTGCGGCGGGTCTTGCACCTTGTAGTACAGCGCCTCCGACCAGAACCTGGCGAGGCGATCCGGGTCGGCACAGTCGAATACAATTTGAGTTTTCGTTGCCACGCGAGCACCGGAGTCTCTGAAACCCCGACTACGTCTTTTACGCTAGCGTTGGGGGATCGACGAACATAGCCGGTCGACGTGCAGCGAGAGCCGCAGGCGGGCCTCCTGCCCGAAACGGCCTCTACGCGCGCGTGAGGCTCCGAAATGAATCACCCATGATAACTGCGCGGGAGTGTATTTCCTAACCCCCAATCGTCGAACATCCGTGCATCGACGCCTCTTCGTAGCCGCCGCATTCACGATCGCGTGCCTGGTCGCGTCGCTGACACCGTCCTTCACCGCCGCAGGAAGCGCCTTGGACGGCCCTGGGCCACGGCCAGAGGCGGTGGCGGGTCCCCCCGTGAGCCCCCTGGACGCGGACCTCATCCTTTCGATCACCGCGAACGTCTCCCTCGCGGACCCGGGCGACCCGGTGCTTCTCTACGCCTACGCCCGGAATCTGGGGAATGCGACCGCGACGAACGTGACCGTCGAGGCGCCTTTAGACCCGAATTCAACGTACGTCTGGTCCTTTCCCAACGCAACCTACGACCCGGTTAACCGGACCCTCCAGTGGACCGTGGCCAGTCTCGCCGTCGGCGGCCGCATAGACGTCGTCTGGACGATCCGGATCGCAGCCGGAACACCGGACAACTCGACGATTCTCTGTCGTTTCCGCGCTTCCTACCAGAACGCGACCGGGGCGCCCCTCCCTCCCAAAATGGTCGTGACGACGGTCCGCGTGCGTGCTCCGGTGTTCGACCCCCAGCTGCGGCCCTTACGAGCCACTGCGGAACACGGGGATGTCGTCATCGCGAAGCTCTACGCGAACAACACGGGGTCCGGGACGGCCCGTCAGGCATGGTCCAACTGGACCCTGGGCGGGAACTTCCAGTTCGCATACCTCGAAGAAAACATGCCCGTCACGAACGTGTCGGATGGATTCCGGGTCACCTGGTCAAACCTCGCGCCCGGGGCGCATTCCCTCACCGCGCACCTCGTCGTCCTCCGGGGCATGGCCGATGGCCTCTCGATGACCATCCAGACCCAGTGGACGGCCACGGACAAGAACGGGAATCGGCTCGTTCCGTCCACGCCCACGCGATCGGTCGACCTCCTCGCCCCTTCCTTCACCCTCGGCATGACCGCCTCGGCCGTCCAACTCAACACGACGTCGCGGTTCGTCCTGACGCTGACCGTTCGCAACGCCGGACACGCCGCGGGCATCGGCTGGCTCAACACGACCTTGCCGAGCGGGCCGTCCTTCCTTTCCGACAACGGTTCGATTCCCCGATCCAACCAAGGCAGACGGTACAGCTGGACGACCCCTTCCCTGGCGCCGGGAGAGTCCCTGGTCCTCGGAATGACCTTCGGATCAGCTCTGGATGCGGGGGTTGCAAGTTTCGTCTTCATGCTCGAATTCACGGACGGAAAGGGGAGCCCCTCCGCTTCCGTCTCAGGCCCACGAATCGACATCGAATTCATCGCGCCTGCGACCGGGACGGCTCCCCCGGCGCCGACGGACCTCGCCGCATGGGCGCTTGTGGCGGCCGCCGTCGCGGGGGGTTTGGTTGCGCTCGCCTTCCTGTGGCGCCGCCGCAGCTCCGATGTCGAAATCGAGGACGTGTTCGTCGCGGGCATGGGAGGGCACCTCTTGGCTCACCGATCCTCCGGATTGGTCCCCTATGAAGACGAAGACATCCTCGTCGGGATGTTCAAGGTCGTCCAAGATTTCATCCACGACGCCTTCGCGAAAGGGACCACGGACCAGTTAGGATCCCTCCAGGTCGGGCAACGCAAGATCATCATCGAGCGGGGACGTTCCCACTTCATCGCGGTTGTCTACAGCGGTCAGGATCGGGGGCTGCTCTCGGAGCGGGTACGGAGGGTGTCTCGGCAGATCGACCACCGTTTCGGCATGGAACTGGAGAACTGGTCAGGCGACCTCGACGAGCTTAGGGGCCTCGTGGCCCTCCTGCCCCAGATCTGGAAGCACCAACCGCGATCGCGTGCCTCTGTCAAGCCGGGTCCGGCAGCGAGACCTGTGCCCCGCGATCCCTCCGCGGCTAGGGAGGCCCAAGCGAAGGTGGATAGCTCCGCGGATCCGGGCGGCACCGAGTTGTCGGTCGACTCCGCCAAGTGAATCCAAACGAATCGAAACGCGGACGGACGGCGGAGCTAGCGGAACTCGCCCAGGTTCCTTTGACTGGACGGGACGCCCGCCTTGGCAGGGAACTCGTACTCCATCATGCCTGCCAGGCGTCGGAACTCGTTCACGCTGCCGGGTCCAAAGCCCGCGTAATGATTGTTGAAGAAGACGAGGGCCCCTTTGACCGAGTCGGAGGCTCCGTCCAGCTCCTTGTACCACTCCCGCATCTCGGCGGACTTGTCCCGCTGCGTCTCCTTGAACTCCGTGAGTTCGCGATCGCCGACCATCCTCAGGTAGACGGAGTCCGCGGTGACGGCGGCTGGACTCTTCAGGTACTGATTCTCCGTCCACACCATCGCGACGTTTCGGTCGCGCAACAGCTTGTACACGTCCTCGCGGAACCAGGACTTGTGCCGGAACTCGATCGCGTGGGCGTAGTGCTCCCCGTCGAGGGCGCGGAGGAAGTCCTGCATCACCTTCCAATCGGCATCGAACTTGATCGAGGGGGGGAGTTGGGCGACGAGCGGTCCGCACTTCTCTCGGAGCTCTTTCGCGGACGCGTAGAACCAGCCCAGGTTCTCGGCGACATCTTTCAGCTTCTTCTCGTGGGTGATCCGCCGGGGCATCTTCATCGCGAACCGGAATCCGGACGGCGTGGCCTTGAACCAGTCCTTCGTCACGGCGGGACCGGGGTTGCGGTAGAACGAAGAGTCGACCTCAACGACGTCGAAGACCCGGGAGTACAGTTTCAGGTAGTCGGACTTGGGCGTGTTCGGCGGATAGAACCCGCCCAGCCAATCATCGTACCCCCATCCGCTGCATCCGACGCGCAGCTTGTCCTTCAGCGACATGCGACGGCTCGCAACGAGCATACACCGCTCAGCAATGAATAGATGACGCTCGACCGCGGCGAGGCCACCGGAAGGCTGAAATCGAGTAGGGGGCATCGGCGCTCGGATGTCGGAACTCAGCGAGCGAGGGGCGCGGCGAATCGAATGGGCCCGAGACCACATGCCCGTCCTCGCTGGGATCCGTGAGTCGCTGAAACAAAAAAAGACCCTCCGCGGCGTGCGAATCGGAATGGCCCTTCACGTCGAGGCGAAGACCGGAGTCCTCGCGCTCTCGCTTCAAGAGGCCGGCGCAAAGGTCCGGCTCGCATCGTGCAATCCCCTCTCCACGGATGATAGCGTCGCCTCGGCCCTTTCGGAGGTCCACGGCCTCGAGGTCTATGCAAAGAAATGGGAGACGGCGGAGGAGTATTACACGAACCTCCACAAAGTCCTCGATCTGAAACCGGACCTCGTGATCGACGACGGCGCCGACCTCGTCTTCCTGTTGCACACGAAGCGAACCGAACTGCTCTCGGGCGTGCGCGGAGGAAACGAGGAGACCACGACGGGCATCATCCGCCTCCGGGCGATGGAACGGGACGGCGCCCTACGGTTCCCAATCATCGATGTGAACGATGCCCAGATGAAACACCTGTTCGACAACCGCTACGGGACCGGCCAGAGCACCATCGATGGTCTCATGACGGCCACCAACTTGTTGATTGCCGGCCGAACGTTCGTCGTCGCAGGATACGGCTGGACGGGCCGCGGAATCGCGATGCGCGCCCGCGGGATGGGCGCCCGCGTCGTTGTGACGGAAGTCGATCCCGTGAAGGCGATTGAAGCCACGATGGACGGCTTCGAGGTGCTCCCGATGTCCAAGGCGTCCCGGATTGCGGATTTCATCATCTCGGCGACGGGTGGCAAGGACGTCCTCACGGCGACCCACTTCCCTCGCCTCAAGGATCGGGTCGTCCTTGGTAATGCCGGCCACTTCGACAACGAGATCTCTAAGGCGGACCTCGATCGCCTCTCGAAGACAAAAAGGAAGGTTCGCGAGTTCGTGGACGAGTACGTCCTCCCGGACGGCAAACGGATCCACCTGATCGCCGAGGGACGACTCCTGAACATCGCGGCGGGCCAGGGGCATCCGGTGGAGATCATGGACATGAGCTTCGCCATCCAGGCGGTCTCCGCGGGCTACTTGGCGGACCATGCCGCGAAGCTCCAACCCCACGTGTATCCGGTCCCCGCGAATCTGGATCTGAAGGTCGCCCAGCTGAAACTCCGCAGCCTCGGAATCGGAATCGATCGCTTGACGAAAGGGCAGCGCACGTACCTCGAATCCTGGCGCGAAGGCACGTGACATCAGCCGAGCACGAAGGCGACCGATGCCGTCCAAACTCGCGGTCTTGACCGACTTCGACGGCACAATCACGCGGACGGATGTGGCCGAGGCGATCCTGGAGGAGTTCGCGCCGGCATCGTGGTGGGACATCGAGGAGCTCCACCGGGCTCGCAAGATCGGCACGCGGGAAACGATGGCACGACAGTTCGCCCTGCTTCACGCGAAACAGGCGGACCTCATCCGGTTCGTCGACGACCATGTCGAGATGGACGAGACATTCCGGGACTTCGCCGCCTTCTGCCAACGACGGAAGATTCCCCTCGAGATCGTGAGTGAGGGTCTCGACTTCTATGTGCGCCACTTGATGCGACGGTGGGAGCTCCGCCTTCCCCTCCGGACGAATCACGCGGTCTTCGAGGAGGGAAGCGTCCGGATCGAATATCCGTGGGCCGATGCGACGTGCACCTTGTGCGGTACGTGCAAACTGCTCCGCCTGTTCCAATTGCGGACGGAAGGCTATCGCATTGCGTACGTCGGAGACGGCCACTCCGATCTGTGCCCCGCCCTCGAGGCGGATCATGTCTTCGCCAAGGCCGAGCTCGCCCAGTTATGCGACCAGGAAGACATCGCGTACGTCCTGTTCGACCGTTTCGCGGACGTGCAACGGAATCTGGTGGGCCTGACGTGAGGAACTACCTCGGAGCCTTCGGCCATGTCGCGATAGACCACATCGTCACCCTCCGTCGCCTGCCTCGGCCGAACACGTCCATCGAGATTCTCGGCCGCCGACGGTCCTTCGGAGGGACCGCAGGGAACCTGAGTCGCGCGGCCGCCCGCCTCGGGGTGAAGACGTCATTGGCTTCGTTCGTCGGCGAAGACTTTCCCTCCGACTACCGGAAGGCACTCCAAAAGGATGGCGTCGACCTCACCGACTTGCGCCCTATCCGCGGTGCGACGACTCCAACGGCGTGGATCTTCTCGGATTCGGCCGGAAATCAGATGGCGATCATCGACCAGGGTCCGATGAAGGAAGGCGTCCGCCTTCCGATTCTGCGACACAGCGTCGTCGATGTCGAGCTCGTCCATCTCGGCACGGGCCGCCCCCAGTACTACATACATATCGCGCGGCTCGCGGCTGAACTGGATCGGACGATCGCGTTCGACCCGTCGCAAGAAATCCACTACGTCTACACGCCGCGCCTCTTTCGCGCGCTGCTTCGACACACAGCATACTTCTTCGGCAACGAGGCGGAGATCAAGCAGGCGAAGCGTTTCCTTCGCGTGACTTCGACGGAAGGTCTGCTCCGTTTCGCTCCCGTCGTCATCGTCACCCTCGGGTCGCGGGGCAGCATGGTCCACACGCGCGATGGAAAGATCCGAATCCCACGGGTCCGCCCGACGCGCGTCGCCGACGTGACGGGGGCAGGCGACGCGTACCGCGCGGGTTTCTACGCGGGCCTGTCCCGCGGTTTCGACCTGCGGCATTGCGGCATCCTGGGTTCATCCGTGGCAAGTTTCGCCGTCGAGGCGCAAGGCACGCAAACGCATTTGCCGACGTGGACTCAGGCCGTGCAACGCGCCCGAAAATATGCGCCATTCTAATGGAGAAAACAGAAATTTCGAGCGGCTCGAATGTGGCTACGAAAGGGTTATATTGCGTCAGTAGTTTTCCTGCGCGGTGACCAGGGGTGGCTATCGGGTTCGTGCTCATTAGCACCGCTCCCGCTAAGGAGCACGAGGTGTACAATGAGCTACTCAAGGTCAAGGAGATCGTCGAGCTCCACCCCCTGTTCGGGGAGTATGATCTCATCGCCAAAATCGAGGCGGAAGATTTCAATGTCCTTGGTCAGGTCGTGGTCGACAAGATCCGTTCGATCGCGGGCGTCATCGATACGAAGACATTGACCGGGATCAAGTTCTAAGGTGAGATTCGATGGCTAGCTTCGATGTCTGGAATCCGATTATGAATTTCGTGACCATCCTGCTCCTGACATTCAGTCTGTTCCTCGTCATCACCGGCGCCTTCACGGCGTATTTCGGCAGCGGCAAGAGCCGAAAGATCGGGGTCGGGCTTCTCGTCGGAGGCCTCATCGTCGGAATCCTATGGGGCTGGTACTCTGGGCCAGGCTCCACCGGCATTGTCCTGATCGATGTCATCATCCAGTCGATTGGCGTGATCCTCGCGGCGATCATTGGGGCCGCGATCGCGATCGGACTTTTCCTGCTCGCTATAATGAAGAGCTAAGCACGACGTGCACCGGCCAGTCGGAGAGGGCGCAAGCCTTTATTCGCGAGCCTTCTTTGTCCCACGCAATGCCCGTCGATGTGCTCGTCATCCTCGGTTCCAAGAGCGATGCCGAGGTCGGCAAGAAGGCGGGTTCGATCCTCGCCGAATTCGGGGTCGAATACGAAATGGTGGTGGCGTCGGCCCACCGCACGCCGGACCTCCTCCGAGACCTGATCCGGAACACGACCGCGAGGGTCTTCATCGGCGTCGCGGGACTCTCTGCCGCCCTCCCCGGTACGATCGCCGCCCATACGACGAAGCCCGTCATCGGCGTGCCGGTGAGCGGGAAGCTCAACCTCGATGCGGTCCTCAGCGTGTCGCAGATGCCGCCCGGGGTTCCCGTCGCCGCGGTCGGCCTCGACCGGGGAGAGAACGCGGGGATCCTTGCGGTCGAAATTCTCGCCCTCAAGGACGAGCGCCTCGCCGAGAAGCTCAAGGACCATCGCGACGCGATGAAGAAGTGGGTCCTCGAGGACTCGCGGACGCTGGGCGAATGACGTTCGACGCGAAGGCCTTCATCGCCGAGCAGGTCGAGGGCATCCGGAAGAGCGTCGCCGGAAAGGCGATCATCGCCTGTTCGGGCGGTGTCGACAGCACGACCGCTGCGGTCCTAGCGAGTCACGCCCTGGGCGATCGCCTCCTAGCGGTGTACGTCGACACCGGGCTCATGCGAAAGGACGAGACGGAAGACGTCGCGCGGACCCTGAAGGAGCTCAAGGTGAACCATCGGATCCTGAGGGCTGGTGAGGAGTTCTTCGTTTCCCTTCGCGGCGTCTCCGACCCCGAGAAAAAACGGATCATCATCGGGAACAAATTCATTGAACTGTTCGAGCGGGAGGCAAAGACCTTCGGTGCCGATTCCCTCGTCCAGGGGACGATCGCGCCGGACTGGATCGAGAGCGGCGGACAGCTAAGGGACCGAATCAAGACCCATCACAACGTCGCGGGCCTTCCCGCGAACATGAAGCTCAAGCTCGTCGAGCCGCTCCGGGACCTTTACAAAGACGAGGTCCGAGCGGTCGCGCGGACCCTTGGGGAGCGGGTCGCGGAACGGCAACCGTTCCCAGGGCCCGGGTTGGCCGTCCGGATCGTCGGCGAAGTCACTCCGGAAAAAACGGTCCTCGTGCGAGACGCATCGGCGATCGTCGAGCATGAGATCGAGGTCGCGGCCAAGGACAAACGGATACCGCTCCCGTGGCAGTACTTTGCCGTGCTGCTCCCGGTCCAGTCCGTGGGCGTCCACGGCGACCTGCGCGTGTACGGGCAGACCATCGCAGTCCGGGCGGTCGACTCGATCGACGGGATGACCGCGACGTATTCGAAAATCCCTCACGATGTGCTCGACCGGATCTCAATTCGGATCACGAACGAGGTCCCGGGCATCAACCGAGTCGTGTTCGATGTCTCGAACAAGCCTCCCGCGACGATCGAATGGGAGTGACCCGTCGCCGCCCGCGGAAAGCTTTTTGTCGTCCCGCCGCTACAGGATACGCATGCGCGTCTACGTCGTCGACAACGGAGGTCAATGGACGCACCGAGAATGGCGCGTGCTGAAGTACCTCGGAGTCGACACGAAGATCGTACCGAACGACTCGCCCGTCTCCGATCTGAAGGAGGTCGACGGACTCGTCCTCTCCGGAGGCGCCCCCCGGGTCGGCATCGATCCGGAGAAGATGGGCAAGAACGGCGAATACCTCGACGCCTTCCCCAGACCCATCCTTGGGATCTGCGCAGGCCACCAGTTCATGGCGACCCACCTCGGAGGCGCAGCGGCTCCTGCGAAGGTCCCTGAGTTTGGCAAGTCCGTCGTCAAGGTCCACCAACCGGACGTCCTGTTCGAAGGACTTCCCGACCAATTCGAGGTGTGGGAGTCCCACAACGACGAGGTGACGAAGGTCCCGCCGGGCTTCACCGCCCTCGCCAGCTCTCCGAACTGCAGCGTCCAAGCGATGCGGCATCGAGACCGGCCCCTGTTCGGCCTGCAATTCCACCCGGAGGTCGAGCACACACAGTTCGGCCCGGACATTTTCCGAAATTTCCTCAAGGTCTGCGAGAACTCGACGTGAGACGCGAATCGCAGGTTCGACTCGCATCCGACGGTGCATCTCCTTGGCCTCACCAAGCGTCCGGACGAAGATCCTGAAGGAAGCGCTCCGCACCCGCCATCGAGAGCCTTTCGAGAAGGCGCTCGGCCGGGCCGTCCGGAACCTCGGAGGCTCCTTCGCCGAATATGTCGCCCTCATCGCCGAGGTCCGAGACTACGGTCGGGTGCACAAGGTGGACCTCCGAGACGCGGCGCGCTCCCTCGCGGATCAGCCGTAGACGGCCGGATTCACGACGAAATCCGGGTGTTTCCCCGCGAGCACCTTCACCACCTGATCGGCCACGATGGCACCGGCCCGCGCCTGTCCCTCGACGGTCGACGCCCCCAAATGCGGCGTGAAGACGATGTTCGGCGCACCGAGGAGGGGACTTCCCGCGGGAGGCTCCTTCTCGAACACATCGATCGCCGCGCCCGAAATCGTTCCCGACCGCAGGGCGTCCGCCAACGCCGCCTCCTGGACGATCTCGCCGCGTGCGCAGTTCACGAGGATCGCATTCCGCCTCATCTTCGCAAGCTCGGCCGCCCCGATGAGGCCGTGCGTCTCCGACGTGAGCGCGGCGTGGATGCTGAGGACGTCGGCATTCTGGAACAGCTCGTCCTTTTCGACGAGACGGATCCCGGTTTGTGCTGCGGTGGCGGCGGGAAGGTATGGGTCGTAGGCGATCACCGGCATCCCGAAGGCCTGCGCCCGCTTCGCGACCTCCGCGCCGATCCGTCCGGACCCTAGGAGGCCGAGGGTCTTGCCGAAGAGCTCCCGTCCCTCCAGTTTTCCCTTCTCCCATTTGCCGGCCTTCACCGTCCGGTCGGCCTCAGGAAGATGGCGGAGGAGGGAGATCATGTGCCCGATCGCAACCTCGGCGACGCTCACCGTACTCGCGGTCGGCGCATTCACGACGACGACTTTTCTCTTCGTAGCTTCATCCACGTCGATGTTGTCGACCCCGACCCCCGCGCGGCCGACGACTTTGAGGCGCGCTCCGCGAGAGAGCACCTCCTTCGTGACCTTGGTCCGGCTCCGCACGATCAGGGCCTCATAATCTGGGATCGCCGCCAGGAGGGCCTTCGGGTCCAGCTCCCGCACAGCGACCTGGTGGGCTTTGCGGAGCATCTCGACGGCGGTCCGATCGATTCCGTCCGTGATCAGGACCTGCATCGCGTCGCGCCGGATGCGCGAGAAGAATAAAAAGACGTCAGGCGATGAGCAATGCGATTGTAAGCAGAACGAGCGCGAGAAACAAGATCGCGCCGAGGATGAGCATCCAGCGGGCCATCTGCGGATCGGAGCCGAAGACGAGTGGGATGGGACCGAGGAACACGACGCCGCCCCATCGGCGAGCTTTCGAGGTGCCTTGCGGTGTGACCTCCGAAACCTCGGTCGGATCTGTGGCCGGTCCCGTCGCCGGCGGCGGTGCGCTGGCCGTCCAGAGGAAGAACGTCAAGAAAAACCCGAGGAAGACGAGCAAGATCCCGAGGAAGGCCAGAGGGCCGGTCCCGACGACGGCGGGGACGATGAAGATGAGATAGACGCTCGCTTCCCCGCGGGCGACGGCCAACGCGAGGGCGACCAATCCCGTCAGCAGGATCCCGGGTCCCATGAATCGGATCGGGCGCACGCCACGCCCAATTCTCGGAGGCCTCTAAAGCTTTGACCTCTTTCCCCTCGCCGCCCGGCCGTATTCCTGGAGAGGGACGACCTGAAGGTCGCCCGTGCGGGCCTCTTCGATCGCCTGGACCGCCGCCTCCGCGGCCTGGATCGTCGCGATGAACGGGATATTCAGGTCCACCGCGAGCCGCCGCATCATGTATCCGTCCCGCCGGGCGCCCGTCGAGTTCGTGGGCGTGTTGATCACCAGGCGGATCTCCCCGCGGCGCATGAGCCCAAGGGCATCGGGCGACAGGTTCTCGCTGATCCGATACACGGTCATCGTGTCCACGCCGTGTTCCCGTAGGAATTGCGCGGTCCCGCGGGTGGCATAGATGCGGAGGCCGACCTTCGCGAGACGCGCCGCCACCGGAAGGATGGCCGGCTTGTCCTCGTCCCGCACGGTCAAGTAGACCGCCCCCTCCGTCGGCAGGGCGTTCCCTGCCGCGACCATCGCCTTGTAGTACGCGCGGCCGAGGGACCGATCGATCCCCATCACCTCGCCCGTGCTCTTCATCTCGGGGCCGAGGATCGTGTCGACGCCGGGGAGCCTCTGGAACGGGAACACGGGGGCCTTCACGGCGACGTGGTCGATGCTCGCCTCGCCCACGAGGCCCATGCTGCGCAGGGACTGACCGAGCATCACCTTCGTCGCGACCTTCGCGAGGGACACGCCGATGGCCTTCGAGACGTAAGGAATCGTTCGACTCGCGCGCGGATTCGCCTCGAGGACGTACACGGCATCGTCCTTGACCGCGAGTTGAAGGTTCATCAGGCCGACGATCTCCAGGGCGTCGCAGATCTTCCGCGTGATTCGGCGGATCTCCGCGAGGACGGCCTCGGAGAGGGTCTGGGCCGGCAACACACAGGCGGCGTCGCCGGAGTGGATGCCCGCTTCCTCGATGTGCTCCTGGATCCCTCCGATGAAGATATCCTTGCCATCCGCGACAACGTCCACGTCAATCTCCGTCGCGTGGGACAGATACCGGTCCACGAGGACCGGGTGCGCCTTCGAGACGCGGACCGCCCTCTCCATGAACCGGGCGAGATCCTCTTCGCCGTGGACGATCTCCATCCCGCGGCCACCGAGGACGTACGACGGCCGGACGAGGACGGGGTAGCCGATCCGGGCGGCGACCTCTCGGACCTCGTCGAAGCTGTACCCGGAAGCCGCCTCCGGTTGTCGGATTCGAAGGCGCTGCATGAGCGCCGCGAACTTTCGACGGTCCTCGGCCAGGTCAATCGCGGCCGGCGGCGTGCCGAGGATCCGAGTCCGCGAACGACGACGGGAAAACGCGCGGGCGAGCGGGACCGCGAGATTGATCGAGGTCTGACCGCCGAACTGCACGATGACACCATCCGGCTTCTCTTCCTCGATGATGTTCAGGACGTCCTCGAGCAGGAGAGGTTCGAAGTACAGTCGGGTGGAGATGTCGAAATCGGTCGAGACTGTCTCGGGATTGTTGTTCGCGATGATCGCGGCGACGCCCTCTTCCCGCAATGCGAGGATTCCTTGGACACAGCAGTAATCGAACTCGACGCCTTGGCCGATCCGGATGGGACCGCTCCCAACGATCAACACCTTCCGGCCCGCGAGCTTCTGCGTCTCGCCGCTCGGCTCGTACGTGGAATAGAAGTAGGGCGTCTCGGCCTCGAACTCCCCTCCGCACGTGTCAACCATCTTGTATGCGACTCGCGGTCGACCGCGCCGCACGGATTCTTCCGTGCCGCCGGTCAGGGCGGAGATGGACTCATCGGCGAACCCGAAACGCTTGGCCTCCGCCAGGACCGCCTTGGTCGCCCGGGATCCTCGGAGGCCCGACTCGATTCGCACGAGATGTCGGATCTTCTCGATGAAGAACGGGTCCCACTCCGTGAGGGAAGCGATCTTCTCCGTCGGTAGGCGGCGTCGCACGGCCTCCGCGATCGCAAAGAGGCGCTCGTCGGTGGGTTCCCGTAGTTCGCGGACGAGTTCCTCTTCCGACCAGGAATTCGATTCGAGGCCTATTCGATCGATCTCCAGCGAGCGGACCGCCTTGAGGAGCGATTCCTCGAAGGTCCGGCCGATGGCCATCACCTCCCCGGTGCTCTTCATCGACGTGCCAATCCGACGGTCCACGGTCGGGAACTTGTCGAAGGGCCACCGCGGGATCTTTGTGACGACGTAGTCCAACGTCGGCTCGAACGAGGCGAGGGTCTTGCCTGTTACCGGATTCGGGATCTCATCGAGGCGAAGGCCGATCGCGATCTTCGCGGCGATCCGGGCGATCGGGTAGCCCGTCGCCTTCGATGCGAGGGCCGACGACCGGGAGACACGCGGATTCACTTCGATGACCCGGTACTCGCCGGTCTTCGGATGGACCGCGAACTGGATGTTGCATCCGCCCTCGACCCCGAGGGCGCGGATGATCCGGAGGGCGGCCGACCGAAGGGTCTGGTGGTCCGAGTCGCTCAACGTCTGGGCCGGGGCCACTACAATCGATTCGCCCGTGTGGACGCCCATCGGATCCAGGTTCTCCATGTTGCAGATCGTGATGCAGTTGTCCGCGCCGTCCCGCATCACCTCGTACTCGAACTCCTTCCAGCCGAGGACGGATTCCTCCACGAGGACCTGTTTGATCCGCGAATAGGCCAGGCCAAGCCCCACGATTCGGTCGAGTTCCGCGGCATTGTGCGCCACGCCGCTCCCGCTGCCTCCGAGCGTGTACGCGGCTCGGACGATCACCGGGTATCCGGTTTCCTCGACGAACGTGACCGCCGTCGCGGAGTCGGACACCGCCCGGCTCCGAGGGATCGGCTCCCCGATCGACCGCATGAGGGAAGCGAACCGCTCCCGGTTCTCGCCCGCGGTGATCGCCTCCATCTTCGTCCCGAGCAGTTCTACGCCATGGCGGCTCAGGATCCCGGCCTCGGAGAGCTCGCTGCACAGGTTCAACGCGGTCTGTCCGCCCATCCCGCTCAGGATGCCTTGCGGCCGTTCCTTCGCAATCACCTTCTCGATGAACGGGACCGTGAGAGGCTCCACGTACACCGCATCCGCGGTATCGGGATCCGTCTGAATCGTCGCCGGATTGCTGTTCACCAGGACGACCCGCACCCCTTCTTCCCGGAGCGACCGGCAGGCCTGGGAACCGGAGTAGTCGAATTCCGCGGCCTGGCCGATCACGATGGGCCCGGAGCCGATCACCATCGCGGTCCTAACGTCCTGGCGCTTGGGCACCGCCCCACCCCCGTGCCGCGGCTTACGCCCCCTTGATCTCCGCCACGAAGTCTTGGAAGATGTACTCGTTGTCCCATGGCCCCGGGTGGCCCTCGGGGTGGTATTGGACGGAGAAGATCGGCATCTCCCGATGGGCCATCCCTTCCACGGTGCCGTCGTTCAGGTTCACGTGGGTAACCTCGAATTCCGACTCGGGCAGGGACGTTGCATCGACGGCAAAGCCGTGATTCTGCGAGGTGATGTGGACCCGCCCGGTGCGGAGGTCCTTCACCGGTTGATTCCCGCCGCGGTGCCCGAACTTCAACTTGAACGTCTTCCCGCCGAAGGCGAGGGCCAGAAGCTGGTGCCCGAGGCAGATACCCAGGAGAGGGACGCCTCCCGCAAGCTCCCGGGTCGTTCGGACGGAGGTCGCGACGATGTCCGTGTGGGCGGGATCTCCGGGGCCGTTCGACAGGATCACGCCATCCGGTTTCAGGGAGAGGATCTCGTCCGAGGTCGTATCGTAGGGGACCCGGACCACCTCGGCGTAGCGCTGGGCCTCCCGGAGGATATTTCGCTTCACGCCGCAGTCGACCACGACGATCGTGCGCTTCCCTGGACCGGGATATCGTTCGACGGTCGTACAGCTCGCTTCCGCCACGAGATTCCGGGTGTCCGGATGGGGGGCGGCACGGACTTCCTTCGCGACCTCGTCCACGTCCTCGTCCGCCGGCACGAGGGCCGCCTTCATGGTTCCCTTCGATCGGATCCGGATCGTGAGGGCGCGCGTGTCGGCACCTTCGATCGCGGGTGTCTCATGCCGCTTCAGGAACTCTCCGAGGCCCATCGCGCTCCGGGGATGACTCGGGGTCGCGCAAGCCTCTTTCACGACGAACCCCATCGGCTGGATCGTGTCTGATTCCATGGTGTCCGGATCCACGCCATAATTCCCGATCAACGGGTACGTCATCATGAGAATCTGACCGCGATACGACGGGTCCGTCAGGGCTTCCGTGTAGCCCGTCATGTTCGTGTTGAAAACCAGTTCTCCCAGGATTCTGCGCCGCGCCCCGAAAAAAGGCCCCCGGGCCACCGTTCCGTCCTCGAGGACGAGGGACCCTTCCATTCGTTAGACCCCCACCCCATTTTCGATTCGGCTTATGAGGGTTTCCCTCTCGCGGAAATTTCCGGGCGGCCCGACTCGGCTACGGCGCTCGCGGCAGTTCGAGTTCGTTCAGTCGCGCGACCATTTTGTCCCAGTGGGTTCCCCGCCAGTACACGCGGCCACAGGAGGAACAACGCCAGAAGGCCCGATGTCGAGAGCGGACCCCTTCCGGCACCGAGTCTTTCACGTCCTCCATAGACGCGCTCACGAGGATCTCGTTGCACAAGGAGCAACGGGAGAGTGGACTGACGAGTCGGAGCGGGAGGGCCGCGGCGACCTCGCGAATCTGATCGTCCAAGATGTCGGAATGAATCCGGACCGCACCGGTGACCCGGGCCGCGAGTTCCTTGTCCCGCGTCAGGAGGATCCGATCCTCGGAGCGGACTCGCTCGATGAGGGTTCGATCCGGGCCCGGTTCCGGATACGCGGTGTCGTAGCCCATGAACCGCAACCAACGTGCGAGACTCCCCAGCATGTGATCGCAGAGGAGTTTCATTCTTCTCCCCGCGAAATCACGTCGATGAGCAACCCCCGGGCCCGTCTCTTTCCGGTCAGAAACCTCGGGTCCCCGAACCCGGGATTCCATTCTCGGCCCCCGAGCTCATCGGAAACGACGAAGAGGCTCGCGGCCCGAACACCACGGTGCCGCGCGACCGCCCAGACGGCGGCGGCCTCCATCTCGACCGCGACGACCCCGCGTGAGACCAGCTGGCGAGCCCGCGCGCGTGACTCTCGATACACCGCGTCGATGGTCCACGTTCCGCCGGGACGAAATCGACGGGACCTCCTCTCCAAAACGGTGGCTATCGCGCCCCGGAGGTTTCCGTCGGGTCGGAGTCGGCGTGCTTTCCCATAGAGCCGAGAGGTCCCCTCGTCGGAAACCGCAAAAGTGGGAAGCACGAGGTCCCCGATCACAAGGTCAGGAACGAGGGAGCCGCACGCGCCGAAGGTCAAGAAGGTCCGGCAACCTAAAGCGGCCATCTCTTCCATCGTAACGATCGCCGCGGGAGCACCGATCGGGGATCGAGCGACGACAACAGATCTCATTCCCGCGGTCCCTACACTCAGCCATCGATTCCAACCCTTCCGTTGTCCATGGAGTGTGTGGTGGAGGGACCGGAAATCCCCGGACGTGAACACGATGACGCCGATCCGCGGAAGATGAGTCTCTGCGCGACGCAGCCCCAGGGATTCCCGCAGGTAGCGGAGAAAATGTTCCGGACGAACGATGAAGTCGGACTCGTTCACCGGACCACCGCGTACTCGAGGAGGGCGCCGTCGCCGAGTCGCTCGATCCGGTCCAAACGGAGACGAGGCGCCTGTTCGAGAGAGGTGACTCCCTGACCGCCGGCGAGCGTCGGGGCCGCGTGGCCACCGAGCACCCGGCTGCTGACGAAGACCTTCAATTCGTCCGCCAGGCCTTGGCGGAGGAAGGACCAGATGACCGTGCTCCCTCCCTCGACCAGGATCGTCTTCACGTCCCGCGCCCCGAGACGATCGAGGAGGACCCGCAAATCTACCTCGTCCTTTCCGAGACGCAGGACCTCCGCACGCGGGAACGAACGATCGCTTTCCTCCGACGTGACGATCAACGTCGGAGCGCTCCCGTCCAAGACGTGAGCAGAATCCGGAACCTTGCCATCGGAGTCGAGGACCACTCGGAGTGGATTCCGCCCCTTCGCGTATTCCGACTTCACGGTCAGCTTCGGATCGTCCTTCAGAACGGTGCCGATACCGACCAGGATCGCATCCACGGCCGCGCGGAGACGGTGCACGCGGCGGAGGTCCTCCTCGTTGCTGAGTCGAACACCTTTGCCGTCCGGGAGCGCGATCTTTCCGTCGACACTCATCGCGGCATTGATGATCACGCGCGGTCGCACGGCCATCCGATGGGCCGGCCGAATAACAACTTTGCGGGTTCGGAGCGAAGTTCATCTAGCGTGCCGACCTGCGAGGGGCGGCGGCAAAGATGAAGGCCCATCTGGTCCACGTCGACGCGCTGCGATTCCGAGCAAAGGCCGAGGAGGCCCCTGAGGTCCTCTTCGATGCGGGCGATCAGGAGACCCGCCAGGGTCCGAGCCCGGTGCAAGGGGCCCTCCTCTCGGCGATGGCCTGTACGGCCGCGGACGTCGTCCTGATCCTTCGGAAGCAGCAGGTCCCCTTCACGTCGCTCGAAATCGAGGCCGATGCAGAACGAGCGACGGAGAATCCGAAGGTCTTCACGAAGATCCGACTTCACTACAAGATCCGCGGAAAGGGCATTTCTGATTCGGCGGTCAAGCGGGCGATCGACCTTTCGTCAGAGAAATATTGCACGGTCGGAATCATGCTTCGGCGCGGTGGCGTGGAATTTGTCAACACGCACGAAATCCTCCCTATGGAGTGATGTGTTCTCAAGCCGCAGATTCGGCTCGAGCATCTTTAAGTAACCTTCCCGAGATGGACCGCGGGCGCCGATGGAAGGAATCCAGATTTATGAGCTCAAGCGGATGGACCTCCGCGGGGCAACGGTGATCGATGGATTCCCGAGCGTCGGGCTCGTGAGCTCGATCGTCGCGAATTATCTGATCAACGCTCTGAACCTTGTCCAGATCGGCATCATGGACTCCGTCTACTTTCCGACCGTGGCGCTGGTCCGCGACGGACAGCCGATGAATCCCGTCCGGATCTACGCGGGACCCAAGATGGACGACCGAGACCAGATCGTCGTCTTCATCTCCGAATTCCAGCCGCCGCCGAACCTGATCAAAGGGATTGCGGCGACCGTCCTCGACTGGGCGCAGGACGCTCGGTGCAACCTGCTCGTATGCCCCGAGGGACTCATTGTCGACGCCCGCGAGGACGACGGAGACCGGCAGGTCGAGGTCTACGGGATCGGTTCGACGGACAAGACCATGGACATGATCCGCAAGAACAACATCACGGTCTTCGAGGAAGGGGTCATCACCGGGGTCGCGGGAGTCCTCCTGAACGAGGGACGCAAGCGAGACTTCGACGTGATCACGCTCCTGAGCGAAGCCCATCCGGACTATCCGGACGCGCGGGCCGCGGCCCGTGCGATCGAGGTCATCGACAAGCTCCTCCTGCATACGGAACTCGACGCAAGGCCGCTCTACGAGGAAGCGGAGCGCATCGAGATGCAGCTGAAGTCGATCCACCACCAGACCGAGGTCGCGAAGAAACCGAACGAACCCGCGCGACCGAGCATGTACGGCTAGGAGTCCGGCTCGACCTTCACTTGCCACCCGTTGCCGTCCCTGGCGACCGCGAACCGGCAGGACAGGAATTGTGGGATGAGCCACATCATCGTCTCCAAATGCCCGGAGACGGCTTGGACGCGGAAACGGGATGGGCCGTCTCCTCGGGCGAGATACACGAGAAGCTGATCCGCCGCGTGGACGTCGAGGGTGGCTGCGGCCCCCATCTCCCCTCGGAGGGATGCAGCCGCCTCCTCCCCGATTCGCTCGGAGGGCTTGCCACGTTCCGCGAGGCAATCAGCTCCAAGGAGCGAAGCCGTCGTTTCCGCCCAGAGGACGAGAGCGCCGCCCTGCCCGATCGCCTCCTCGCCGCGGTACACGCGTTCTTCTACCTTCACGTCTGGAATGTCGTGAAGGCGACGGAGCGCGGCGTGTTTCATTCGTTTCGGGACGTCCTCGGGAAGATTGGAAACGTGGGCGATGCCGCGAACGTGCTGAATCTCCACGCCTTCGGACAGGATGAAGGACGACCAGGACCGAGTCGGCTCAATCGCGACCTCGACAATCCCTCCGCCCCGCGGATAGTATCCGCGCCGAAGAACCTCGACGTCCACATGGGCCCCGAGCCGCCGGATGAGGGGCAAGAAGACCCGGCCGAAGTAGTCGATGGGCGGAGACCAGCGGACGTCCGTACCTCCGACCAGTCGCACCCGAACGGGTCCTCCGGCCGCGGCCGCCACCGGGAGAAGGGCTTGCAGGATGAGCGTCACACTGCCCGCGGTCCCGACGTCGAAGGAGAAGCGACCCGGAACCAGGGCTCCCGGGCGGAATTCGATTGTCGACGATCCGGCCGCGAGGCCGACCACCTCGCCGCCGCACAGCTTCGCAACGGCATCGATGGCCGTCACATGCTGCGCGGCAAGGCCCGGCGTCGGCCGGCCCGCTCGGATCCGGACGACACGCACCGGGGTGTCGGTCAACGCGGAGAGAGCGACAGCCATGCGGAGCAGCTGGCCGCCTCCCTCGCCGTGGGCTCCGTCGACCTCGATCATGACGCCGAGGCCTTCATCCGATGCCGGACGACTTTGAGCACTTCGACGAAGGCGTACGCGGTAAAGGAGATCAGGACCGTCTCGAGCCAGTCGAGGGGGGAGAGCGCCTCCGTCTCGAACACGTCATGGAGGAACGGCGTATAGATGACCGCGACCTGAAGGGCCATGGACGCGAGCACGGCGAGGATGAGCTTCGTGTTCGTGAACAGACCGATCTGCCAGATGGTCTGGCGTGGAGATCGCATGGAGAAGACGAGGAACAGTTCGAAGAACACGATGGTCGTGAAGGCGACGGTCCGGGCTCGAACGGCATCGGCCCCTTCTTGCAACTCGAGGAAGAACACGCCGAGCGTGCCGACGGTGAGGATCGCCGAGACGACGAAGATCAGGAAGAGGATGTCCCTCGAGAGCACGCCCTCCCTCGGATTGCGCGGCGGCCGGTCCATGATGTCCGTCGGGTACGAGTCCACGCCGAGCGCGAGAGCGGGCAAGCCATCCGTCACGAGGTTGATCCAGAGGAGCTGCACCGGCGCGAAGAACGGAAGGAACTTGGGGTCCGCGATGGCGAGCGTGGCGATGAACATAATCAGGACCTCGCCCGCGTTCGCGGAAAGGAGGAAGGCGACGAACTTCCGGATGTTCTCATAGATCCCCCGGCCTTCCTCTATCGCCGCGACGATCGACGCGAAGTTGTCGTCGGTGAGGACCATGTCTGCGCTCTCCTTGGCGACGTCCGTCCCCGTGATCCCCATCGCGACGCCCAGGTTGGACCGCTTCAGGGCGGGGGCGTCGTTCACGCCGTCGCCCGTCATCGCGACGATGTGACCCGCCTTCTTCCAGGCGTCCACGATGCGCATCTTGTGTTCCGGGGCGACCCGCGCGTAGACGCGGATCCGTTCCACCTGACCTACGAGGTCTGCGTCGGACATCTTCTCGAGCTCTTCCCCGGTGAAGGCGAGGTCGCCTTCGACGAGGATCCCCATTTCCCGGGCCACCGCCATCGCCGTGAGCTTGTGGTCTCCCGTGATCATGACGACCCGGATCCGCGCCTTCTTGCAGCGACGGATCGCCTCGATCGCGTCGGAGCGGGGCGCATCCATCATCCCGGCGAGGCCGAGGAACGTGAGGTCCGCCTCGAGCGCGTCCTCCTTTAGAGGCGGCAACTCCCCGTGGAATTCACGCACGGCAAGACCGATCACGCGGAGCGCCCGTGTCGCCAACTCCTGGTTCCGAAACTGGTACTGGCTCCGATCGTACTCGGACAAGGGTCTCCGTTCTCCGTCCACGATGTGGTGGGAACAGCCCGCGAGAATCCGCTCGGGCGCGCCCTTCACATGGAGGACCACGGGCACTCCCGTGAGGCGGCGTAGCCTCTCCCCCTCGGGCAATGCGAGGACGGCGCGAACCTCCGATTCGGGCAATTGCGCATGCAGGGTCGACATCTTCTTCCGCTCGGAGGTGAAAGCGATCTCCGCGACCCGCGGCGATCTCGCCCGGATGGCTGTGGGGTCGATGCCGGCACGCCGCGCGGCCACGAGGAGCGCGCCTTCCGTGGGATCGCCTTCCACCATCCACCGAGCGCCTTCCTGTCGGAGCACCGCGTCGTTGCACAGGACCCCACATTCGAGGAGCCGCTGCAATCCGGGATGCGCCGCCAGATTCGCGACCTGGCCGTCCCTTCGGACCGTCCCGGAGGGACCGAAGCCTTCCCCGAGGACCTCGTATTCCACGGTCCCCGCGACTAGGACCCGGACGTTCATCTCCCCTTTCGTGAGCGTGCCGGTCTTGTCGGAACAAATGACGGAGGCGGCACCCAGGGCCTCGACCGCGGGGAGTTTTCGGATCAGCGCGCCCCGTCGGATCATCCGCTGGAGCCCTAACGCGAGGCTGATCGTCACAATCGCCGGGAGTCCCTCGGGGATGGCGGCCACGGACAGCCCGACCGCGGTCAGGAAGAGGAGCTCGATGTGACCCGGGTCCCGCAGGACGCCGATGAGGAAGATGAGGCCCGCGGCGAGCAGGACCGCGATCCCGATCTGCCTCCCGAGGCGGTCCAATTGCTTCTGAAGCGGCGTCTCCTCCTTCGTCTCCTGCTGGACGAGCCCGGCGATCTTGCCGAGCTGGGTCGCCATCCCGGTCTCGACGATGACCGCCTTGCCCCGGCCCCCGTCGACCGAGGTCCCCATGAACACCATGTTCTTGCGGTCGCCCAGGAAGGAATCGCGGGGCAGCGCCTCGACCGCCTTGCTCACCGGGAGCGATTCCCCGGTCAGCGATGCTTCGTTGACGCGGAGGCTCGCGACCTCGAAGAGACGCGCGTCGGCGGGGATCCGATCGCCTGCGGTGAGGACGGCCACGTCGCCGGGCACGAGCTCGCGGGAGGGCACCGAGACGATCCCTCCCTCGCGGAGGACATGGGCCTTCGGCGCCGCGAGGTTCTTGAGGGCCTCCAAGGACCGCTCCGCTCGATACTCCTGGACGAAACCGAGGATCGCGTTCATGACCACGATGACGATGATGAGCACGGCGTCGTACAGGTCCGCACTCTCGCCCTGCAGGAGCCCCAGGGCCGCGGAGATGATCGCGGCGATGATCAGGACGATCACGAGTACGTCCACGAACTGGCTCAACAAGATGCGGAGGGGATTCACCCTCGCCGTCTGGACGAGTTCATTCGCCCCGAACCGAGCCAGCCGACGCGCCGCGTCCTGGGAATTCAGACCCAGGGGGGAGGCGTCGAGTCTTCGTAGGACGGCGTCGGCCGGCAAGGAGTGCCAGTCGTCGGCCATCGTGCGCCGAACCCTCGCTTGCGTAATAAACCTCATCTTGGAGATCCGGCGGAGCAGCCAGCTTCCGCGTTCGTCTCGCGTTGACAACGGCTTTTTGTAGGAACAGGTTCGATGCGCCCTTCGGGATGGGAACCTCGGTTCTCTCGCGAAGATCGCGAGCGACCGCGCTCGCCCCTCCGGGGAAGCACATCGCGTGATTGAGACGACATCCATCATGTTCGATGTGGGTGTCATCGCCAGCGTCGGCTTCATCGGAGCCGCGCTCGCATCCCGGGTCCGGATCCCGATCATCATCGGTTACATCATCGCGGGAATCCTGATCGGACCGAACATCCATCTGCGAGTCTTCGGCACCTCGTACGACGGAATCCTAGCCGACAGCGCGTTCCTCCAGAGCATCTCGCAGCTGGGCCTCGTCCTCTTGCTGTTCTTCGTGGGCCTGGAGTTCAGCATCACGAAACTCATGAAGACGAAGGAAGCCGCCGCGATCCTAGCGGTGACGAACCTCGCGGTGAATATCTTCGCAGGATTCGTGATCGGCGCCTGGCTGGGATGGCCTGTGATCGACACGATCTTCATGGCGGGCGTCATCGGCATGTCGAGCTCCGCGATCGCGGCCAAGTCGTTGATCGACCTGAAGAGGCTCGGGAACCGAGAGACCGAATTCATACTCGGGATGGTGATCCTGGAGTCGTTCCTCGCCATGTTCATCCTCACCCTGGCGAACGGGATGATCCTCCCGGCCGAGGGACCCGTGAACATCGGCGGCCTCTTCGCCGGTGTCGGGGTGTTCATTGGCTTCTTCGCCCTCCTTGCCGCCGTCGTCGTTCCCAGGACCGCGGCGATCTTCGAACGAATCAAGAGCGAGGAACTGTTCGTCCTCTTCGCCCTCGGGACCGTCTTTCTTGCCGCGGCTCTCGCGGAGGCGTTTCGGATTCCGGCCATCGTCGGCGCCTTCTTCATGGGGATGGTCTTCGCGGACACGCACTTGGCGGGCCGACTGAAAGTGAAGATGGAGTCCCTGCGAGACGCGTTCGTCGCGATCTTCTTCCTCAGTTTCGGGATGCTGATCGACCCGAGTTCGTTCTCATCCGTCGTCCCCATGCTGCTCATCGCGGCGCCTTTGATCTTGCTGAACGACCTGTTCCTCACCGCGGCGCTCGGATACTTCATCGGCTTCTCGGGGCGGGCGGCCACGGCGATCGGGACGAGCATGATCGCGCGGAACGAGGAGGCCATCCTCTATGCGACGGTCGGCGCTCGCGCCATTCAGGCGAATCCTCACCTCTCGAACGATTACGCGGCGAAGTACCTCACACCCTTCGCCGGGATCTTGTGCATCGTGATGAGCTCCTTGCAGCCGATCCTGATGGGTCGGTCCGACCGAATCGCGGCGTTCCTGGCGAAGCGACTCCCTAAGTCCATCACGTTCGGCGCCGAGCTCGTGAAGCGGACTCTGAAGACCGTCATCATGCCGAATTTCCTCCCGATCTACCGGAGGAAGCGGGTGTTCCAGGCCGCGCTCATCGCGTATTCGGCATGGATCATCGATCTCACCATCACGACCGGTCCGGCGCATCTCGCGATGTCCGTCCTCACTCCAATCCTGATCTTCGGTGTGTGGGCGTCGGCCCGTCACGCGTTCCAGGAACCGGTGCACCATACGAATTACGGCATCGATGGGGGACCTTTGAGCCGATCCGCGATCGAGACGTTCGTCCTGCGGATCGTCGTCGGTGCACTGGCGATCGTGAGCCTCGTGGCGATCCTTTGGCAGTACTATTGGCCGGTGACCCTTCCCATCTTGTATGCCTACTTCCTGGTCGTCGTGTTCAGCATGAAGGTCGTGTACCGTCGCCTGGGCCTCGGTGTCGGTCGGCGAGTCGCACCGATCCGCCTCGTCCATCGGATTCCAGCGGCGCGGAGCTGGCGGGCCGCGAGCGGTCGTCGCTAATCAGAGGATCGGATACATCACGTCGGTCAGCCAGGACTCATCCCCGAGGATCGTTTCGGGACCGTGGCCGGGGTAGAGGCGTGTCGTTGGCGGAAGTTCCTTGAGACGGCGGAGGCTGAACACCATCTTCGCGGGACTCCCGCCGAACGTGTCCGTGCGGCCGTGAGATCCCGCATACAGCGTATCGCCCGTGAACAGGGCTTCCTCCGAAGCGACGTAGAAACAAGCGCTCCCTTCCGTGTGGCCGGGCGTATGGAGGGTGCGGAACGTCAGATCTCCCACTTTGATCTCCGATCCTTCCTTCAGCAGGAGATCGGGTTTCACCGACGGAGGAGGGGCGGGCAAGAACCAACGGGACTCCCGCGCGTTCTTCTCCAAGCGGGGGGCGTCCAGTTCGAAGATCGCGATCTTCGCCCCGGTCGCTTTGCGGATGGACTCGTCGTCCGCGGTTGGGTCCGGGTGGCCGTGCGTGTTCAGCACAACGGCGATCTTGGCGCCATGTTTCTCCGCGAGGCCCAGCAGGTCCTCTCCCGCCAACGCGGGATCGACGACCACGGCCTGCATGTTTTTCTCGTCAATCACGAGATAGGCATTGTTGTCGAGCGGCGGAGCCACAACTTTCTCGAGCAGCATCGACGCGTCCGCAAGGGCGTGAGTTGCATAAATCTACCGGGACCGCACGCAGCCTTAAGATGACCCGGCCCATCGAGGGAACCGATGACGGTCGGAGGGCTGAACTTCAGTTGCCCGCGGTGCAACAATCCCCTCTTCTTCACGTTCAAGCTCGCGGATGAAGGCGACTCGACGAACCGCGAGGTCCACTGTCCCGGATGCCGCACGGTCTGGGTCGTCGCCTTGGACATTCACCCGAAGTAACGAAGGCTTATGCTCTCTCGCGGAATTGCGGGGCCCGCGTGCGGCTCCCCCTGTTCCCGCTGCATACGGTCCTGTTCCCGGAGGCGACCCTCGCACTCCAGATCTTCGAACCGCGATACCGCGAAATGATCGGTCGCTGCCTTGCGCACGACGAGCCGTTCGGCGTCGTGCTGATCTTGGAGGGCGAGGAGATCGGGGGCGAAGCTGTCCCGCGAAAGATCGGGACGGAAGCGGCCATCATCGCCTCCGAGCGATCGAAGGACGGGCGATACGACATCGTCGCGGAGGGACGACGTCGGTTCGAGATCGTCGCATTTGACAAGTCCCGCGCGTACCTCCGAGCGGACGTGGAGCTTCTCGAAGATCCGCTCGGTGACGAAGCGGAGGTCCTCGCGGATACGGTCGCTCACTTGGCAGAGGGCCTCGTGCAGGCGCTCGAGGCCCGCGGACACGTCGTCGTCGACGAGAGCTGGAGCCAGCTGGATCCGCGGTCCCTCTCCTACCGAGTCGCCACCGCACTTCCCGGCGCCGATGAGGTCCGGCAAGAACTCCTCGAGATGCGAGACGTCGCAACCCGCCTGCGCCGCGAGGCGGAACTCCTCATGTCGATCCATCGCGTCGGGATCGAAGCCGGCGCGGCTTGAGTGCGAGGCGCGGGAATCGAACCCGCATTAGAGGCTTGGGAAGCCTCTGTCCTGCCACTAGACTAGCCTCGCGTCGCCGTTGAGAGAGGACGGCCGGTATTTTTCGATTTGGTTGCGCAGGAAAAGTCACTTCACGGTCTCGAGCTGCGAGATCACATTCCAGATCAACGTGCGCCCGTGCAGAGGGATGTTCGGATCGTTCGCGAGGTCGTCCATGATCATGATTGCGCTCGTCACGCGGAGGTCGAGGGCCTCACCCTTCTTTGCAAGTCGTGCCTTTGCCTCGGCAGCCCCGCGGCGGATGTTCCTAGGGACGGACGTGTCTTCGGCGATCTGGTCGAGGACGTCCATGACTTGCTTCAGCCTCGCTTCGGTGTCCATCTGACCATCTCCCGGTGTGCCGCGTTGCCCTCAACTTTGCGCCCTCGATTGTCCGCCTTCTTTGTAGGTGGTGACCACCATCAAAGTCTTCGTGTCCTTAATCCCCGAGATCGGCGCCAAGCTCGAAAGCACGAAGTCCTTTAGCCCTTTGTAGTTCTTGAACCGTGCCTTCGCGACGATGTCGGTGTCCCCCGTCACGAGGTACACGTCGTAGATCACGTCGAACTTCGCAATCTCCGTGGCGATCCGATCCGCTTCCTTCGTGTCCACTTTGAGCGTGATGACGGCGGCGACCTGGTCTTCGCCGTACAGGGCGGTGAGGGCCTGTTCCATGTCGCTCCCCATCGTCATCATGTGAGGGATGGTGAGCCTCGGTAATTAAGGTTTTATTCGCAGGCGAAGAATCTCATTGAGAAACGGGCCTGCCACACTTCGGACAGAACGAATCGTCGGCGAGGAGACTCGCCCCGCACGACGCGCACGAGGACGGGACGAGACGGGTCCCGCACTTGCGACAGAAGGCGTCGTCCGACCGCAGCGGGGCACCGCACGAGGGGCATGCCCGATCTGAAACGATCGCGGTCGTGGGGGCACGCTTCGAGGGCGCCGCGGGCATCTCCACCTTCTTGCCCTCCGCCGATCGAGCGGAGAGACGGGCCATCGTGAGCGCGCCATCGTAGTCCTTCGCATCGAACCGACCCTTCGCGGCTTCAAGCAATTCGGTCGCCTGCACGACGTCACGACCGGAAGACCGTGCCTGCTCGATCGCACTACCCGCGACCTGAATCGAGAACTTCGATTGCGGGAAGTTCGGCGGGACCTCTTTCGTCAGGATCTCCTTCGTCGTGACCTCTTCACTCCCGCCGACCGCCGAAAGCTGCTCCAGCTTGGCGATGTCGCCCTTCGACGCCTGGACGGATTTCAAGGCGAGGAGACGTTCTTTCGCCTTCCCGATGAGATCCTTCGTCACCCGGTAGTTGCCACGCTGATAGGCCATTTCAGCCTCCTGAATCCAGGAGGTCACTTCGTGGCTGCGGACTCCCTGACGTTCCAGGGTCGCCGCAATTGCCTTCGCCGTGACGATGGCGTTGTGGGCTTCGTCCAGTAGGTTCGAATCCTGCTTCGCGGCCCGGACGCGCCGGTTCTTCATCTTTTTGTGAATGAACTTCATTTCGAAGTACGCCACCGCGATGGCGAGTGCGACCCCGGCGAGGACCACGGTGATGACGACCGGGTCCGTCAGGGGATCCGCCATCGTGCGCCTCGCATTCCTACCCGGTCCTTAAAAGCGTTTCCCTGTATTTTTCCCGGTTGATTCCGTGTCCGACGAAGTCCTCAACTCAGGATGTCGGCCAGACGACCTTGCTTCTGTCCGATCCGGATTTCCCGCGCAATCCTTCGCCCGGTCGACATGCCGGGCTCCGTGAGGTCGGAGTACGGCGAACCGGCGATGAACAGGTTCGTCCCCGCGACGATCCGGGTGGAAATCTCGAACACCTTGAACTCAAGCCGGTCCGTCACGATCGTCTCGAGGCAGAACGGCCCGATCATGCCGCCGAACAGTTCCATCGATCGCTCGACGACCTGCTCGCCCATCTCGAACGCCTTCGGCAAGAGGGATTCGCGCAGGACGACGGGCATATTGCCCGTGACAACGAAGGTCGGAAGGAGTCCCATCTTCCGAAGGGCCTCCTGGGCCCCAAGCTTGTACATCTCATCGATGTTCGCTTCGTCTCGCCGGTCCACGCCGAGCATCTCGAGCGAGCCTCGGGAAAGTGCATAGCCCGACGTGGCCAGAGGCGAGTAGAAGTAATGCATGTAGTACCGCGTGCCGACGACGTATTCCTGGATGGCGTACTTCATCCCGGGCTGGATCGACTCCTTGAAGTCCTCGTGATTCTTCGCGATGAACGAGCCGCGGCCGCCCTTCGCGCCATAGTACTTCACGAACACGGGGCGGTCAATGTCCTGCGGTCGCTCGATCTTCATCGGCATCGGGACGCCGGCGGACGTGAGCCACTCCCTCTGCTTCTCGCGGTCCGACTCCCATTTCAGGACTTCGCGGTTCCCGAAGGTCGGGATGGGGAGCTTCGCGAACACCTCGGAGCCCATGTACTCGACGAAGGAACCGTGCGGCACCGTGACGACCTGCTTCGCGACCAGGTCCTCCGCCTGATCGACGATGTCCGCATACGAATCGACGATCAGGAAGTCGTCCGGTTTCGCGAGGGGGAAGGCATCGTAGAACCGCGGTCGCTTCCCGATCGCAATCCCGAGAGTCCGAAATCCCTCCTGGCGGGCGCCATGAAAGATCTGGAGCGAGGAATGGGAACAGACCGTTGCGATGACGATGTCCCCGTAGTCCGAGAGGATCGACGCGATGGCCTTCCGCGTTACCATTACCGTACGAATCGCTTCGACGGTTAAAGCTTTTCACCGCGAAGCATGCCGTCGACAACGCGCACCGCCCGAACCGTCTCGCGGACATCATGGACCCGGACGACGTGAGCCCCTTTCGTCACCGCGAAGGTCGCGGCGGCGATGCTCCCTGAGAGCCGATCTTCCGTCGCGCCGCCACTGAGTCGCTCAAGGAACGATTTCCTCGACACACCGACGACGACCGGGTGGCCGAGGGCCGCGATTTGGTCCAAGTGGCGCAGGAGGGCGAGATTGTGATCCGGCGTCTTGCCGAAGCCGACGCCCGGGTCCACCGCGATCGCCTCGCAGGCCACTCCCACGCCCTCCAAGATCCGGATCCGTTCTGTCAGGAAGGATCGGACTTCTGAGACAACGTCGGCGTAGGCCGGGTGTTCTTGCATTGTCTTGGGATTTCCAAGCATGTGCATCGCGACTACACCCGCACGGCTCTTCGCGACCAGACGCAACATTGACGGGTCTCGCATCCCCGAGACGTCGTTCACGATCGACGCGCCCGCCTCGATGGCGTTCGAAGCGACGGCCGGTTTCATCGTGTCGATGGAAAGAGGGACCTGGACCTTTGCCGCAAGACCGCGGATCGCGGGGCCCACCCGGCGCCACTCTTCCCCGGCGGACACGGGATCCGAACCGGGCCTCGTCGACTCGCCGCCGATGTCGATCAGGTCTGCCCCCATGTCGACGAGATCGAGGCCATGGCGGAGGGCGGCCTCCGGCTCGAAGTAGCGACCGCCATCGGAGAACGAGTCCGGGGTGACGTTGAGGATCCCCATCACCCGCGTGCGGTCGAGGACGATCTCTCCCGTTCGATGGCGCCAGATCGTGGCCGGGTTCCCCATTCGGGCGAACAACGGCGGATTCCTATTTCACGGTGCGCGGGCGCCCGGCAGGAACTTTATACCTCCGAACGATAAGCGGACCGACCATGCGGGTCCTGTTCCTCCATGTGGATTACCTCGAGTACGAGGTGAAGGAGAAGGCCCTGAAGTCCGCCCCGGACATCCCTGCATCGAAACGTCGGGAAAGGGTGGAGGAAGCGCTCGTCTGCTTCGTCAGCGCCGAGAAGCGGGACGAGGCGAATCTGGCGAGCGTCGCCAAGGCCGCCGCCGAGAACGTCGCGGACGTGGCGGGCCAGGTCCATACGAAGCGTGTCGTCCTATACCCGTACGCCCACCTGAGCTCGTCACTCGCCGCACCGGGCCCCGCCCAGGAGCTCATCGCGTCCCTGGAAAAGGAGCTCGTCGCCCGGGGCTTCGAGGTCCATGCGTCGCCTTTCGGATACTACAAGTCCTTCAAGGTCGCGGTGAAGGGTCACCCGCTCAGCGAACTGTCCCGCGAAATCGTCGCCGAGTCCGCCGCCGCGGGCAAAGAAGAAGTCTCCGAGGCCGTGAAGGCCGAGGCGAAGCTCGTCTCCCACTGGCACGTCCTCGAGCCGACCGGGCACATGCACCACCTCTCGATCAAAGACGGAATGGTGAGCGGATATCCCTTCGAGGGCCATGACCGATTACGGAAGTTCGCGACCTACGAGATGGCCAAGTCGCGCGAGGCGAAGGAGGAGCCCGCCCACGTCCGCCTGATGCAAGAACTCGAGCTGGTCGATTACGAGCCCGGGTCCGATCCAGGGAACCTGCGGTACTACCCGAAAGGGAAGCTGATCAAGGGACTCCTCGAGGAGTTCATCAGCGAGCGGGTGCGGGAATACGGAGCGATGGAGGTCGAATCCCCCGTCATGTATGACTTCGAGCACCCCGCGTTGAAGTCCTACCTGGCCCGCTTCCCCGCGCGTCAATATATCGTGCAGACCCCGAACAAACGCGCCTTCCTCCGCTTCAGCGCGTGCTTCGGGCAGTTCCTGATCATGAAGGACATGGTCATCTCGTACAAGCAGCTCCCCCTCCCGCTCTACGAGCTCACCCGCTATTCCTTCCGCGCGGAGCAGCGGGGCGAGGTGGCGGGCCTCCGCCGGTTGCGGGCGTTCACGATGCCCGATTGCCACGCCCTGGTCTCGGACATCGAGATGGCGAAGGAGGAGCTCATGGTCCGTTTCGACGTCGCTTGGGGCATCCTCGAGGACTGCGGTCTTTCCATGCCCGACGACTTCGAGGTCGGCATGCGGGTGACCCAGGACTTTTGGAATGCGCACAAGGACTTCGTGGTGGCCTACGCCAAACGGTGGGGCAAACCGATCCTCGTGGAAATGTGGTCCGAGCAGTTCTTCTACTTCGTCCAGAAGTACGAATGGAACTTCGTCGACGGGAACGACAAGGCCGCGGCCCTGACGACGGACCAGATCGACACGGAGAACGCGGAACGCTTCGGGATCACGTTCACGGACGAGGACGGCAAGAAGCGCCACCCGCTGATCCTCCATCTCTCTCCGAGCGGCGCGGTGGAGCGGGTCCTTTACGCCCTCCTCGAGAAAGCGGCTGCGGCAGCGAAGACGGGAACGCCGCCCATGTTGCCCGTCTGGCTGTCGCCGACACAGGTCCGGATCGTGCCGGTCAGCGAGGACCAACTCGAGTATGCCAAGGCGCTTCTGCCCCGCCTCGACGGCATCCGCGCCGACCTCGACGACTCGAACGATACCCTCGGAAAGAAAATCCGGAACGCGGAAAAGGAGTGGGTTCCCTACATCGTCGTGATCGGCAAGAAAGAGATCGAGGGCGGCACCTTGAACGTCCGGGTGCGGCAGACGAAGGAGCAGACAGAAATGGCGGTGGACGCCCTCCGCCACCGCATCGCCACCGAGACGAGAGGCCGTCCATCCCGACCCCTCGCGGAACCGGCGTTCCTGTCCGAGCGCCCGATCTTCCGAGGGTGACGTCCATTCTCGTTTCTCGAATTTGAGAACCGCGCCTCGCGCCTTTATGGAAGCCGGCCTCATCGCACGGCCCGATGGCCTTCTTGAAGAGAGACCACGTCGAGTTGCTCCTCGGCCTCGGCGTGCTCGCCCTGGGCCTCGGACTGCTCGTGTTCACCTTCTCCCACGCCCTGGCCATCGCCACGGCTCCGGGAGACTTCTTCCGGAGTCAGCTCCCGCAGAACCAGACCCACACCAGCCCGACGGCATCTTTCCGTTGGGACTCAACCGACTTCAATGCCACGGTCCAGGACACCTCGCGTCAGGGCGATGCGGCGATCTCCGCCCTCCAATGGGACTTCGGCGATGGGACTCGTCTCTCTGGGTCGACCCCCGGCCCGCACCGATACACGAACACGAGTGTCTATCAGGTGAGCCTCATCGTGACGGACGCGAACGGCAAGGAGGGCCGGGCCGTGGCGCAGGTTCAAATCGTCCCGACTCAAACCCGGTCGGGGGAGAGCGTGGGAGACCCCACCGCGGGCCTCAATCTTGGGTTCGATCTGAGCGGCATCCTCCAACCCGTCGCGATCACCTTCTTGACCTTCGGCATGTACGTCGTCCTGACGATGGTCGGCGGCGCGATCAGCCGTGCGGGCTGGAACATGGTCAAGCCGAAACCCGAGACGATCCGCGTGCGACTGAAGCCGCGGGATCTGACCCGTGCGATCGAGGAAGACTCCGCCCCCATG
>WNGG01000244.1_pt1 | contig 56141 bp, 41 predicted proteins | sample 5400661 | NCBI WGS metagenome assembly WNGG01 (sample SAMN13153372, study PRJNA577476) | soil metagenome | isolation source: 100 cm soil or saprolite under Garry oak tree replicate 1 | place: USA:California | collected 2016-06-15
TTCCTTGCTTCTTCTTCCTCCCACACTCCTCTTCTGCTTCTTCGAGTTGGCTGCCCTCGAACCAGCGGGGATCTCGCGATCCTGGCTCGCTCGTGGCATTTGTGTCTGTGTTTGCTTGGTTGGAGTCGTACACCTCACGGTGTACGCTCTCTCTCCTCTGCTTCTCTCTTGCTCTCGGCAAAATTGAAGTAATTATACTTCTTCAGTTGTAAATGTGCTTTTTGTCTTGCTAGCACCTGTTTGTACGGTGCCGATGTAATATCCCACACTTTCGACGCTTTGTCAACACTATTCCGACCAATTTTTTACCCTCTGATAAAATTAGCCAAAGTTACAAGTATGGGCAGAGGGCGAACTGGCCACATTCGTGACATTCGCTGCGCGTGGGATCAGCAGCGATATTGGCAACTAGCGGTTCTGTCGCGGTGAGCAATCGACCTTGACGTTTGCTGAATGATATGCTACACTTTAGTGGTGTAGAATGTGACTGCAAACCATCCAAAACCCCTGATGTGATGATACGTTTTGCAGTTAGACGAAGTAGTCTATCTATGATGAAAGATAACTTTCTCCAAGTATTTTAGGAGGGTTCAATGCCGGCCACGTTCAGTTACGCGAACATCTTGCACGCAGTAGGCCAGGTGCTAGATCAAATCGGTGTGAAGAGCATCGCAATTCATGAGGAAGAGGACGGCCTCTTCATTGAAGGTTTCGATAGTGAAGGCCAACTCCAGGTTCAAATGCGTTATGATATTGCCGCTCTATATGACCTGGTGTCTCGGTCAGAGGGTGTAGCAGAAGAGAGACATATTGCAGAAACGGAAGGTGTGCTCCATCGATTCTTAGCGAATCATGAGTTGGTTGGAGCTTCCCGTTAATCTAGAAGGTACTACTTGGGCAAATTAGTAAAAGAACCGGGGTTTCTCCCCGGTTTTTATGCGATAGGACGAAGTATCAACGGTTACCCAAGCATTTCATGTTTGTTATTCATTGCATAGCCAGCGTTTTCCATAGCTACGCATACTCTCAATCACGTTGCAAAGGTCCCGTCCCTTCGTAGTTAGAGAATATTCCACACGAGGAGGCACCTCAGCAAATGTTTGTCGAACGATGACGCCCTCTTCTTCTAGAGAGCGCAATCTCTCAGAAAGCGTCTTAGGGCTAATACCATGCAGAGAGCGTTCAAGTTGATTAAATCGTTTGACACCAGAGGCCAAATCACGGATAATAAGCAATGTCCACTTGCCACTGATTATTTCAGCAGTACGAGCAATGGGACAAACAGTGTCATAGATGTGATTTGTTTTTACTAACGCCATTGTAATATACTCTTTTGCAAGCCCTTTCTTAAGAAACTATATCATAAGTAGCAACGCAAAGTAAAGCGTAAAGCGCGGACCACTCGACTTTACCAATAAAGTATGATATGCTTGCTCACAGTTGTAGGATATACTGTTCTAAAAACAGGTTAGCCTTTTTGCCAGTAATATCTGAGCACCTGAACAATTATCATAATTCTTGGCCTGCGCGGTTTCTCCCTATGAGAGGAGAAGATAATGCCCGAAGATATTGCTTTATTCATCGATTTTGAGAACATTCGTTACAGTATGTTGAATATCCAACGGCGGGAACCAGATCCACAGGAACTTATTGCGGTTGCCCGTCGCTATGGCACTGTTATGGTAGCCCGCGCCTATGCGGACTGGTCTAGACAGCCGGAGCCATTTAAGGGAAGCCTGACGGCAGCGATGATTGATCGCGTCGATTGTCCTGCGAAACAACGCGACCGTATCCGGATGGGGACGGTTCATTATACAGGCAATACTCCGACAGGTTCACCTGGTTCGCCAGCTATGCCCACCGAACAGGGAAGTGGTAGCTTCCCATCAGGTTCGTATGCAGCGCGTCCATGGGCTGCTGGCTTGACAGGGGATTCTGGTCCACTTCCCATACTTAGCTCCCAAAATGTTGTTGATGGCTGGTCCCCATATCAAGATTCACCCATACAGAACGATGCGGATGAAGGCATCTTGCCAGCGGACGAGCAACCGTTACCCGATGAGGGTTACGACGCGGCTGATTATCAACGAGGTGAAGCCTCCCGGCAAACCTTACCCTATCAGAATCCTTATGGTCAGAAGAATCCATCCGGACCTTTAGGACAGAGTAACACTGGTCCCCTCGGATATTCCAATGCTCAACAAGTCGGCAACACTGGTCATATGCCCTCCATCAGCTCAGGTGGATCGAACACCATCGTACAAAGCACCGTTGTCCAAAGCACCGTCGATTTAAATATGTTGATGGATATTATCGAAACTGTATTTGACCGTCCAACCATATCTACATTCGTACTGATGACCGGTGATAAAGATTTCACTCGTATCAGTGCTCGCTTAAAGTTACGTCTAAACAAAACTGTTATTGTTGTAGGAATACCAGGAACCGTCAGCCGAGATTTAATTAGCAGTGCGAATCAGTTCGTGCCGTTAGTCCCTGGTGGGAACACTGGTGGAATGGGCTTCCCTCCCAATACAGGGAGTGGATTTGGGCAAATGTCCTCTGGAAACACGGGAAGCATGCCTGCAATTTCCTATACAGCCTCTACAACTAGCACCACTGCCCAACTTCCAGCTTACGGCAATGGGACTCCGCCAATGGATGTTCTCGATCCACAATTTTTACAATTCCTTGACTATATCGATCGAAACTGGTCCTGGCGTACAATCATTGGCGTCTCTAATTTTATTGGAGACCCGGTGAATCCGAAAAATCGTTTTCGTGGTCGACTTACTCGCGAGTCAGCTCGGGAACTACTCAATACCTGTATTCAGCAAAGCATTCTGATTCTTCACACAGATCCAACCGGTGCGGAAGATCTACGGCTCAATCGCTCACATCCAGGTGTCGATGAAGTACTCAAGCAATTTGTGCGCTAGCTGAAAACATTCACAGCCGAGGCCGGGCATCCAGGGGTTGCCTGGCCTCTTTCTTTCGCCTTGACAAAGGAGTTTTCTCATGGAAGAGTCTCGTATTGCCTTTTTACGGAGATTAATCGCTAGCCCAAGCCCATCGGGCTTCGAGCAACGCGCCCAGCAGGTCATACGTGAAGAAGTGCGACACTATAGCGATGAACTACGCACTGATGTGCACGGCAACGTAATTGCGGCACTCAATCCGGATGGCAATCCTCGCGTAATGCTCACTGCCCATTGCGATGAGCTTGGATTTCTTGTTCGCTATATCGATGACAAAGGTTTTATCTATTTTGCGCCCATTGGTGGATTTGATCCTTCTACATTGCCTGGCGAACGAGTGTATATACATACCGCAAATGGCCCGATACTGGGAATTATTGGTCGCAAGCCGGTCCATCTACTGCAGAGCGATGAGCGTGGAAAGGCACCTAAACTGTCGGAGATGTGGATCGATATAGGTGTCAACAGCAAAGAGGAAGCACAAGCATTGGTCGCCATTGGCAGTGTCGCTACTCGCGCAGCTCAGCTTGAGACACTTCGTGGAGACGTGGTTGTCTCACGAGCGCTCGATGACAAATCCGGAGTGTTCACGGTCATTGAGGCGATGCGTCGTCTCTACGAGCAGCGAGAAAAACTCAAAGCGGGCGTCTTCTTTGTCTCCGCAGTGCAGGAAGAGGTGGGACTGCGCGGCGCCCGTACCAGCGCTTTTGGCGTCGATCCGCTTATCGCAGTCGCTGTTGATGTGACATTCACTTCTGATCACCCGCAAACTTCTAAACACGAGATCGGCGATATAGCGTTGAATGGTGGACCGGTGATTACTATTGGCGGGCATATCAACCCGCGAATCTATCACATCCTGATAACGGCTGCTGAAGAGGCAGAAATAGCCTATCAGATCGACCCGCAGGCCTCGGGCACAGGCACGGATACTGATGTGATCCAGGTGGCTCGCGCTGGCGTGGCCACGGGACTTGTCAGCATTCCCTGTCGCTACCTGCATACTGGCTCGGAAATTGTCTCCCTGAAAGACATTGACGAGATTGCAGAGCTGCTATCTCGTTTTGTTCTTGCGCTGGATGAGCAAACGAACGTGATTCCATAGGTGACAGGGCGAGCACAAGGGACTCTATAGGCGAATGAAATAACGAGTGCAACGAAAATTCATTGACCCGCACCGGGCGACCACACGCACCGGGCGACCACATGCACCGGGCGACCACATGCACCGGGCGACCACAAGGGATCGCCCCTACTATGGACGTTTTCCGCTTCACGACCGTGAAGCGGCTATGTGAGCCGTTCCGTCCACCGCCCCATTACACAAGTTGGTGCCTATGGGCGATCCCTTGTGGTCGCCTTCTCAAAATGCGTTCAAAATTCATTGCATGCTTGTTCGACCTCAGCCACTGTCTTCAAATGGAGAACTTTTTGGGCCAGGTCTGAAAGTTCCTGGGCCGATCGCCGATCAAGAGCAGCCCTGATCTTTGGCAGAGCTGTTGGGGTCATACTCAGTTCGTCAACACCCAACCCAATCAGCACTGGAGCAAGCAGAGGATTGCCTGCGGTCTCTCCACACACCGCAACGGGTTTACCTGCTCGACGCCCCGCTTCAGCTACCTGGGCAATCAGACGCAGCACGGCAGGCTGCATGGGATTATAGAGATGAGTAACCGCAGCATTTGTGCGATCACAGGCCACGGTATATTGCAACAGGTCGTTTGAGCCGACACTGAAGAAATCTGAAATTTCAGCAAGCTCCGGAGCCATCAGCGCTGCCGCAGGTACTTCCACCATAATACCAACAGGAACATGCGCCAGGTAGGAGGGGAGGGTGATCTGACGCCGTTGTAGTTGCTCGTATACGCGGTCTACAATGCCCCTTGCCATGATAAGCTCTTCAACAGTGGTAATCATGGGGAACATAATATGCAATTCTATCTCTGTTTCAGCAGCGGCCAACAGGAGCGCACGGACTTGATCCTCAAGTAATGCCTGGTGTGCCAAAGAGATGCGAATGCCTCTCAATCCTAGCTGAGGATTGGCTTCAGTGGACATCCCGATAACGGCATTGAGAGCAGGCATCGGTTTATCCGCTCCTGCATCAAGGGTTCTAACGACGACTGGTCCTCTGTTAGAGGTAGAATCAGGTCCTTTGAAAGCACGAAATACCTGCACATACATGTTGCGCTGCTCAACTTCACCGGGAAGAGTAGACACGGTAGCAAAGAGAAATTCCGTGCGTAGTAGACCTACGCCTTCAGCTCCCCACTGCCGCGCCGCCTCAGCTTCGGCCTCACTCCCGATATTTGCCAGTAGATAGATGCGTCGCCCGTTGATGTATACTTCCGCACGTTCTTGTTGCGCAGCTTTCTTGAGTGCCGTTCGTTGCTGCTGTTGGCGCGCCAGGCGCTGCACCAATTGTGAACGCACCTCTGCACTGGGACGATAGTACAATAGACCGTTATCCGCATCCAGCCCCAATTCATCTCCAGAATGGATGAACTGCATGACAGACTGATTCAGACCAGCAATGGCCGGGATACCGAGAGCTCGCGCTAAAATGGCAGCATGTGCTGTCGGCCCTCCCTGGGTGGTACAGATGCCTAGCACGGTTTCGGGCCGGAGCTGTGCGGTGTCCGATGGGGTAAGGTCCTCGGCAAGCAGAATCACAGGCTGCTTCAACGCACTCAAGTTCTGTTTTACGAAGAGCTGCTCGCGTAAATGCTGAAGAGCACGGCTGATGGCATCGCGCACATCAACCGCACGCGCAGCTAACAAAGGGCTATCCAGGGCCTCCAGGGTTGTGGCTTCCTGTTCACCCACGAAGGCGAGTGCACTGGCGGCATCGATATGCTCTGCTTCAATGAGATGGAGCGCGCCTTCAAGCAGGGCAGGGTCTTGCAGCATCAGCGCCTGTGCTTCGAATATCGCTGCATCGCGCTGACCAATACTCTTCTCTAAGCTTGCTGTTAATACGTGCAGCTCACTGGCAGTGGTGGATAAAGCGCTACGCAAGCGTTCCTGTTCAGAAACTACTTGTTCTGTAGAAATGGCCAGGCGTTCTACCTCACTTAAAGGAAGGCTACTTGAGGTATAAAGAAGAGCAGGGCCGGTGGCCACGCCAGGCGAAGTCGGCACACTCTGCCACACATTCTGTACTTCCTGAGAGGCAGGCAAAGGCGTGGGAACGCTGGGAGCCTCTTGTACGCTAGTTTCTTGAGGATGCGTCTGCTCTGCTACTGCTACTTCGGGGGCTGTTTCATAGAAGTTGGCATGTACCAGTTCACTCAGCGCCTTCAAAGCGGCCTCTGCCTCCTCTCCACTTGCGCGAAGAGTAATGGCATCGCCGTTGCGTATACCCAGCGAGAGCACTCCGATTATACTAGTGGCTTCTGCTTGCCGGCCGCGCCCGGTGACCTCTAGCTGGGCACGAAAACGTCCTGCAGTCTGTACAAAAAGACTGGCTGGACGGGCGTGTAAGCCGGAAGGATTGGTTAGAGTGAGTTGTTCCTCAAGAAAGCCTGGTTGTAGCGATGGAGAAGGAGGGGGAGCAGCTTCAACCGGTTCTTCCTGAGTTGCACTGAGGGGTTTCAAAAGTTTCAGCTGTGCTACATTCGCTGTTTTTTCTGCTGCTTGCTTTACTTCTGCCAGGGTACGACCAAGCGAAGCTTCGATGGCTGCCGCGACAGCACCCTCCACCAAAGGCGCAAAACTGAGCATAACGCGATGTTGTTGCTCGATATCTAGCATCTCCAGCACCATTTCGGCAGCCAGTATTGCGCTTCCTAAATCTAACAGGACAAGTACGCCATCTGGCCCGTCAACGGACTGAATTGCTGCAAGAATTTTATCGGCAGAAGTGCCGAGTATGTCATCTGCACCTCCTCCGGCCGCGGCAATGGAGGTCGCGCCCTGGGTCATTTGTCCAGCCAACTCTGCAACACCAGCGGCCAGTTGGGCGCTATGTGAAACGATTACCAGCCCTACGGTCATAGTCTCGTGTACCTTTGTAGAGAGATGTGTAGAGAGATGCCACGCTTTGAAAAAAATACGACGTGGCACCCTACGCTATATCCTTACACAGTTTCTGCCAGGCTGCGTAGTATGAGCCAGCTGGATGTTGCACCGGGATCCTGGTGCCCGATGCTCCGTTCGCCAAGATAACTCGCCCGGCCTTTCGTAGCGAGGAGTGGAATGGTAGCTTTCATGCCCTCTTCAGCAGCCTGGCTGGCTCGTAATGCCACTCCATGCAGTGTTACACCTTCAGCTTGAGCCTGTTTAGCTGCCGCCACAGCAGGGGTCAATGCATCTACCATGGTCTTTTCACCGGGATGTGCCTTACCACGAGCCACTATACCCCCTAAAAATGCGTCGAGCAGGGCAACCACATCCGCGGTTTCGATGTCCTGTTTACCTGCGACAGCTGTACCGGCCCGTAAAAATGCCGTTCCATAGAGTGGCCCGCTGGCTCCCCCCACTGTCGAGACAAGCGTCATACCAACCGTCTTTAACTGGTTGGAGACGTCCATCGTTGCCATAGTTGAAAACTTGTCGCTCACTGCCTTGAAGCCGCGATCCATGTTTATGCCATGGTCAGCATCGCCAATAGGGGAATCAAGTTGCGTTAAATAGGCAGCATTCTCGTGTAACACCTCTGCAATACGCTTTAACCAGCGCAGGTTGTCCTCATTGGTCATAAAGCATATTCCCTCCTTTATATATCCAGTATACATAACATGCCGAGAGATAATGTGTGAGCCGGGCGACCACAGGGCAGCTTACTGCCGGGCCTGCCAGGCGACCACAAGGGTCGCATGCTGCCGCGCCTGCCAGGCTAGCCGGGCGACCACAAGGGTCGCCCCTACCATGGACGAGCTTCGCGGCATGGTAGGGGCGACCCTTGTGATCGCCCCTCTACATGCCCCAGCGCAGGGCGGGAGTATGCACAGGCGCATCCCAGTATTTTGTTAACTCGTCATCGAGCCGCACGAGGGTTATGGAACAACCGGCCATATCCAACGAAGTAATGAAGTTGCCGACCAGCGAGCGTGCGATCGTGATATTTTTCCTACCGAGGATGCGATTGAGCATATCGTATACAATGTAGAGCTCGATCAGTGGGGTACCACCCATGCCATTAACGAAAGCCAGGACCTGTTCACCGGACTTGAGGTCCAGGTCTTCAACAATGGGAGCTGCCAACATTTCAGTAATTTCAGCAGCCGGGGCAAGCTTGACCCGACGTCTTCCCGGTTCGCCGTGAATGCCGATACCGATTTCCATCTCGTCTTCGCCTAACTCGAAGGTGGGCTTGCCAGCTGCTGGCACGGTACAGGAGGTCAGGGCCATACCCATACTGCGGCCATGTTCATTGACTTTGCGTGCCAGTGCCGCTACCTTGTCTAACGGTGCACCTGTCTCAGAAAATCCTCCGACGATTTTTTCCAGCAGTACTGTGACTCCGACACCGCGTCGTCCCGCCGTATAGAGGCTGTCCTGTACCGCGACATCGTCATTTGTGACAACACTTGCCACATCGATGCCGTCTGCGGCAGCCAGTTCAGCGGCCATTTCAAAGTTGAGCACGTCACCGGTGTAATTCTTTACAACATGCAGTACGCCTGCTCCGCCATTGACGGCACGAGTAGCTGCCAGCATCTGGTCGGGAACGGGAGAAGTAAAGACAGCTCCAGGGCAAGCAGCATCAAGCATACCGAAACCAACAAACCCACCGTGCATGGGTTCATGACCACTTCCGCCGCCAGATATAACGCCTACTTTGCCTTTGACAGGAGCATCTTTGCGCACGATGACTTGTTGCTCGATATCGACACTGATCAAATCAGAATGGGCCGCTAGCATCCCTGCCAGCGCCTCTTTGACGACATCTTCAGGCTTATTGATCAATTTTTTCATGATCTCTCCTCCAGGGAACTACATACTCACAAAGGCAAACGAAGCACCGGGTGCTTCTTTGCCTCTATGTTTCAAGAATAGACACCAAAAGAGAAGCGCTCACGCTACTCCAATTTTTTCGGCAGCGATTTGCGCTTCCATCGCACTACGAAAAGCTGCAACCTTAGACTGTTGTTGTTCAGGAGACCACTGGAGCTCCTTTGCCATCAGTGTAGCAACTTCATCGACAATGCCTAAACCTCGCTGGCGGTCTTCCAGGGTGATCGAGGTACGGCGAGCCAGAACATCGTATGGTGTCATTGCCATCTCATGGTGACAGGCATACACAACCTCTGCTCGAATGTATGGTAGGTCATCGATGAGAAGTTGAGCCAGTGATTGGTCAACAATAATCAGATCAAGCAGCGCATGCGCCTCTGACCCGTAGTTTCTCCCCAGGTGCTCGAGCGTTTTCGGACTGAGTCCCAGCGCGGCGCCTTTCTTTTCCAGGTCACGCTGCGATGCAGGCCAACCAGCGCTCCCCTGTAAGGGCAATGATTGGGTGGGATGTAATACGAGAGAGCCGTCACGACGATTGAGCACATCTAAAGTATCCTGGGCCATACGCCGATAGGTTGTTAATTTTCCACCGACAATGGTGACAAGTCCGGATGGACTTTCCAGGACAGCATGTGTACGTGAGAGCTTCGCAGTCGAGCGTCCAGGTTTTCGGGAACTCACCAAAGGGCGATAACCCGCATAGGTACTGATAACGTTCTCCTCGGTTAGCGAAACCGAAAGATAGCGGTTGAGGTACTTCAGCAGATAAGCGATATCCACCTTTGAAGCCGTTGGATGATCGAGATCCCCAGAGCCTGTATCTGTCGTGCCAAAAATTGCCCGGGATTCCCATGGAACAATAAAGAGGATACGCTTATCTTCTGTTTCCGGTAAAACAATCGCCGCATCTCCCAATTTGAGATCTTCGCGAGAGAGTACGAGGTGTACCCCCTTACTCGGCTGTACCTGTACAAGCGGCTCCGTACCAGTTAGAGCCTCTACTTCCTCGGAGAACACTCCCGTCGCATTCACAACATGCCGGGCGTGTACCTCCAGATCTTGATTGCCAATGCGATCATGAATATGCGCACCTTGTATTTTACCCTGTTCGGAAATAAAAGAGGTGACATCTGTATAGTTGGTGATTACAGCCCCATGTTGAGCAGCGGTACGAATCAGAGCCATGGTGAGACGGGCGTCATTCGTTTGCGCATCATAGTACATGTAGCCATCCTTCAAACCCTCGGCGTTAAGGGCTGGAGCCAGCTTCAGTACACCCGCGCGTCTCAAATGGCGATGCCTTTTAATATTACGGCGTCCGGCCAGGCCGTCATACATCCAAAGCCCAATATCAAGGAGCACTCCCAGACCTATGCCTCCCGGAGTGGTAATCGGCATTCCTACAGGATGACGATCACCTTTATACAATGGCAGGACAAACGGTACCGGGGACACCAGAAACGGGGCATTTTGTAAGAGAAGGCCCCGCTCAACAAGAGCCTCATGCACCAATGCAAAATCAAAGTTTGGCAGATAACGAATGCCTCCGTGGACCAGTTTCGTTGATTTGCTGCTCGTGCCGCTGGCAAAGTCCACTTTCTCTACGAGAGCAACACTATACCCGCGAGCAGCAGCATCCAGGGCAACACCCGCACCTGTGAGGCCTCCACCGATTACGAGCACGTCGAAGCGATCGCTATTCAGTTGACTGAGATTGTGCATGCGCACTGTTGAAGATAGAGCGTGCATGGTGACCACGAACATACGAATCCGCGAAAGAAAACGCTAGCCATCCTTCGACGGGTCCGTATGTTCGTCCTTTCGTGTGTTCGCTAAAGACTATTCGGGAGAAGCCTCCCGAACGGCTTCACCTACTGTCTCGGTAGTGCCAGACTTCCCTAACATCCTCGCGGCCAAAACCTTGCCGATGGTGTAATCGTATATAAAGGCGCCAACAACAGATCCTGTCAGTGGACCGATAATGGGGATCCAGAAGTAGTAATTGTCTGCGGACAAGCTGGCCCCACCGCTGACGAGGGCAATCCACAGGCGCGGGCCAAAGTCACGGGCGGGATTGATGGCATATCCGGTATTGAGGCCGAACGAAGCACCGATCGCCACAATCAATAAACCAATGATCAGCGGGTTGAGGTTTGACTGGACTGGCTGGTTCCGCGCATCAACGATAACCAGGATCAGGCCCATAAGCAGAGCAGTTCCTAAGAATTCGTCACCGAAGGCTCCGAACGTTCCAACAAACGCCTTTGGAAAGGTGTAAAAAATCCACCCGTAACCATTCCCAGTAACTGGCTGGGCAATCTGGCTAATGGTCAGCTTATTCACCGCCAAAGCATGGACGAGTGCCCCTTGATAGACAAAGTAGAGGATTCCCCCGGCGACAAAAGCTCCCAGCACCTGGGCTCCCCAGTAGGGAAGTACCTTGCCCCAGGGATGTCTGCCGGTTGCAGCCAACCCTAAAGTTACAGCCGGATTGATATGAGCGCCACTGATAGCTCCAGCGACGTAGATACCGAGCATAACGGCGAGACCCCACCCAAAGATGACAATAATCCACTCGTTCGCAAATGGAGTTGCGGCGTTGTTTGCGCCTATGTTAGCAAAGAGGAAAACAGTCGCCACAACACCGTCACCGAAGAGAATCAGGATCATCGTGCCAAAAAACTCTCCGATCATTTCACCATAAATGCCCGCGAGTGCAGAAGGTCTAGCTACAGCTTGACTTGCCATAGATACTCACTCCTATTCTGTGTTGGAGATATGGCGGAGAACTCGGAAGTTTGCCGCCTCAATCCAAAAAATGATAATAAGACATACTATAAAAGACGCACAACAAGTCCGGTAGGGGCGCATTGTGGAATGCGCCCTACCCAATAGATCAGGCCTGCTCCCATTTCATTGAGCGCTCTATGGCGCGTTTCCAGTCAGCGTAGAGCTTTTCGCGCTGATCCGCACTCATCTGCGGCTCGAAGGTGCGGTTAACAGCCCAATGCTCGGCTACTTCTTCTGCGCTGCCCCAGAAGCCGGTCGCCAGGCCAGCGAGGTACGCAGCACCCAGAGCAGTCGTCTCAGCAACCTGTGGCCGCTGCACCGGCACTCCCAGAATATCAGCCTGGAATTGCATGAGCAGGTTATTGACGACGGAGCCTCCATCGACACGCAAGGTCTTCACATGCACACCACTATCAGCGGTCATGGCCTCCAGCACATCACGGGTCTGATAGCACATAGATTCGAGGGTCGCGCGAGCAATGTTGCCAGCGGTCGAACCACGTGTCAGTCCAACGATGGTGCCGCGAGCGTAGGAATCCCAGTAGGGAGCTCCCAGGCCGACAAAGGCAGGGACGAAGAACACGCCACCATTATCGGGGACGGTCGCAGCTAACGGCTCAACATCACTACTGGTTTTGATGACCCCCAGGCTATCGCGCAGCCACTGGACTGCCGCGCCAGTAATGAAGATACTGCCTTCCAAACAATAGATGGTTGGGCCATCACCTTGACGCCAACCAATAGTTGTGAGGAGGCCGTTTTGCGAGGGAACACCTTTGGTACCTGTGTTCATGAGCATAAAGTTGCCGGTGCCATAGGTGTTCTTCGACATGCCGACTTCGTAACATGCCTGTCCAAAGGTAGCGGCCTGCTGATCACCGGCATCGCCGGCCATTTTGATTGCCCCGCCAAAAAACTCCGGGTCGGATTCACCAAAGACACCGCTGGAAGGCATCACGGTTGGCAACATGGAGTGAGGCACACCCAATTCATTCAGAATGACGTCGTCCCATTTGCCTTCATAGATATTGTACATAAGCGTACGTGAGGCATTGGAGGGATCAGTAACGTGGGCTCGCCCCTTTGAGAGGCGCCACATCAAAAAAGTGTCTACATTTCCGAAGAGCAATTCACCACGATCCGCCTTTTCTCGCGCTCCAGGAACGTTATCAAGGATCCATTTCACCTTGGTGCCTGAGAAATAGGCGTCGGTCACCAAACCGGTGCGATTACGAATCTCCTTGTCGAAGCCTTTCGCCTTCAAGGCATCGCAAATTGGAACTGTCAGGCGACTTTGCCAGACGATGGCGTTGAATACCGGTTTCCCGGTGGATTTCTCCCAAACAATCGCTGTTTCACGTTGATTCGTGATGCCTATTGCAGCGATATCTGAGGCTGAGGCTCCGGCCTTTTGCATGGCCTCCCGGGCCACTGCGAGTTGGCTCGACCAGATCGCCTCTGGATCATGTTCGACCAACCCTGGAGAGGGATAGATTTGCGGAAACTCCTGCTGTGCTGAACTCACAATCGCGCCATCATGATCGAAGACGATCGCGCGCGAACTGGTAGTGCCCTGGTCCAGGGCAAGCACATACTTCGCCATGGTTTACCTTCTTTCTTTTGCGTACAATACTCCGAGTCCGTACAAAACGACGACGTATCGAATTGGCGCAGGCGTCTATGCCTGAGCTAGCAACAAACCAAGAAAAATATCTCTACACAGCGGTGGCTGTGCAAGCATTCAAACATTGCTTGTGCCATGTAACGCATCATAACCAGAGCTCAGGCCGTGTGACTGCTACACCTACCGCACCGGATTGCAGAACTGCTTGTACTTGTTGAGGCGTATGGATCAGGCCTGAGGCAATAAAGGGTAACGACAACTGTGCATTTATATAAGGAGTAACTAAACCCGGAGAGACGTCGAGCAAATCGACATAGCGTGTATCCACCGAATCTAAAGCCATCTCTAAACCAGTCGAGTCCACTGCATAGATGCGCTGAATCGGCTCTAAACCGAAGTCTTTGCACAAAGATAAGATACGTGGATTATTGGAAATAATGCCAGTTACTTTCAAAGTATCAGCAAGATAGCGCAAACCGGCAGAGTCAGCATGTATGCCATCAATATGATCGACATTGACATACACTGAGAGCTTACGCTTATGGGCTTCATCAAGCAGTCCAATGAAATCGAAGAGACTACAATGCCTTAATATGATGGAATTGACCTGTGTGGATTCAAAAACCTGCGTAAATTGAACGCGGCTTTCTACGATGGGTATGATCTTGTACTGCGACGAAGTTTTTAGCAGTAACCTACTGGACTGAATAAGCATGCTGCACCTCTGGCTCTTAGGAGTAAAAAAACAACAAAGCCCTAAGCCTCATTAACGGGTCGGCTCAGGACTTATCATTTCAGTGTCCTTGAACGCCTATGCAGTTGTCCATACAGGTCTCTGGTAACGGTACAGTGTATTCTTTCTCATAGACAACATCGTTCAAAGCTACACACTGCTGTGGTTTACCAGTTACCGCAGCTACTAACTATACAATAAAGTGAAGTTAGCATATAATGATAATACTTGACCGAAGGTTAAATGTCAAGTACTAACAGCTCAGCCTCAGGGCCATGTAAAAGTCGAGAGAACGAGTGTGATTATGTTGTGATATTACCTGTCTCTTAACCTCACTTGCCTCGACTTTTACATAGCCCCGGCTCAGCCTGGCTCACTCAGGTTTGAATGGCCCCGGTGAAAGAAAATGATTAAGCAAGAGTTTTTGCGATTAGCCTACCAGTTTCCAGTGGCAGCGGCAATGAAATCCAATGAAGATATGGAGGTAGCATTACAATCCGATGCGTTGCTGTTGTTTTTACTGAAAGGAGACGCCTTTCAAATAGCCCCGTTTATAAAAGAGGCTCATCAACGTGGGAAAGGAGTAGTCGTGCACATGGACCTGGTGAGTGGTATTGGCAAGGATCGGGCAGGCATTCAGTACCTGCGGCAAGTAGGAGTTGATGCGATAATCACCAGTCGCTCCCAGCTGGTTTCAGCAGGGAGAGCAGAGGGATTAACGACAATTCAACGCCTCCTTTTATTAGATGATTCGGCCTTAGACAACGGAGTGCGATCAATTGCACGCGCAGCTCCCGACATTGTAGAGATTCTCCCCGGTATAATTTTTCCTGAAGTAGCCCAAACACTACAACGTCTATTGCCAGGCCCTTTTATTGCCGGTGGTTTTATTCGTACGGCTGCTGACGTCGCAAGAGTACAGGCCGCTGGCAGTATACTCAGTAGCAGTAGCACGCATGCGCTTTGGCGTCGCGCAGCAGTAGAATAAGGAGTGAGTACTTACCATGCAAAATGTCCCTAATTTACTCAGCTTTAGCCGAATTTTGGCAACGATCATCATATTCGTGCTGGTTTTGATCAACACTTCCTGGGCATATCTCATCGCAACGATAGTATTCATCCTTGCCTCATTGACAGATTTTCTTGATGGTTATTTAGCGCGACGCTACAAACTGGTTTCGCCATTGGGTGTTTTCTTAGACTTGACCGCTGATAAAGTGTTCGTTGCAATAATTCTGATTGCACTGGTTCAGGTTGCGCTTGTTCCTGCATGGATCGTGGCAATTATCGTGGCGCGCGAGTTTTTGGTGACGGGGCTGCGTTCTATGGCATCAGCAAAAGGGAAGGTAATTCCAGCGGGTAAGTGGGGCAAACAGAAGACACTGATTACCATGATTGCGATGGGTGCATTATTGCTGGCTAAAGGTCTGGGGGCCCACCAGCTCTCCCTCTTCCCACCAATGTTGAATTTTACCAGCCAGACAGTGAATTTCAGTGAAATATTGCTGCTGATTGCCGATGCCGGCCTGATTCTTGCGACACTATGGACTGTTCTCTCGGGCGCGGAGTATATAATCAGTGCCCTCCCTCTTTTCCAGAAAGAACCGGAGAGCAATACGTCACAAGCATAGCAAGCGTCATGCTTGTGCATTCGATGAGGAACTGTTGGTGTCAGGGGTAGGTTTCTCTACAATTTGCACTTTTTGACCAATCTTTCGTTCGGTTCCTGAGAGCAACCGACCAATGTTGTCATAATGGAAAATGATCACCAGTGTTGGGGCGATGACCAGAAAGAGCAATTGCTGGAGACTCACATGGATAAAAAATGATGGAACAGCCAGACTTACAAAGAAAAAAATGAGGCCGCAGACGAAAGTGGTGAAACTTCCAAGAACAGAACCGAGAGAGACGTAACGGCTAGTAGCGATAGTAATAAGCGTCACAACCGCGGAAATAATGAAAATAAAAGGAGAAATAACGAGGAGCGCCCCAGCGGCTGTAAGAACACCTCGACCGCCTTTGAAGCCAATAAAAATTGGGAAACAGTGCCCAAGTAATGTAGCCAGGCCGGCTATGGGCGGGCCCCAACCCATGGCATACAGGAATGGCACATAGAGCGCGAGCAGTGTTGGCCCCAAACCTTTTGAAATATCAAAGAGAAAAACAAATGCTGCAGGACCTTTGCCAAGTGTGCGCAGGACATTTGTAGCGCCTATTTTATGGCTGCCATAGTCGCGAATATCAAAGTCTTTGCCGCGCAGCAGTTTTCCCATCCAATAACCAGCGGGAATTGAGCCCCAAAGATAGGCGATGATTGCTACCAGGACAAGCTGAACTATAACAGGCATTGTAGCCTCCTAATTCGTTGAAGCTTTGATTTAGTTAAAGCGCTTTTTCATCTATTATAGTTACATTTCGACCAAAAAGCTAGCACGCACGCGCAAAAAGAGGCATTACAATTTCCAGTTCGTAGCACCGAGCCAGATGATATTGTCGACGAGAGGAATCTTCCCGATATGCGATGCAACAAGAAGCATTGTTCCGGGTGTCACTCTATCCAAAATGCTCAACGTGTCTGGATGGCAGACTTTCACGTAATCCAGGGTTAGAAGAGGTTCCGTGACAAGAAGATCGATCATCGCTTTTTCAATAACAGCGGAATTACGAACATGCGTGTCAACGAGCGCTTTACCCGCCAGCAGCGCGCGATAGATGATGCTCGCGGCCTTACGTTCAGCGGCAGTAAGAAAGTGGTTACGACTACCCAGCGCCAGGCCATTGCTTTCACGAATGGTTGGTTGAATACGCAACTCCACATCGATATTCAAATCACGCACGAGCTGCCGAACAATCGCAACCTGCTGGGCATTTTTCTGACCGTAATAGGCGACATCCGGTCGCACGAGTTGAAATAGTTTGGTTGTTACCGTGGCAACGCCGCGATTGTATATCAGGCTGCCGACCCCTTTTACCAGTTGCATTGTCCATAGGGAATTTGATGGTGTGACATACGTAGCAAAATCAGGAGGATAAAGATCTGCAGCCCGCGGGATAAAGACAACATCGATCATGGCATTGCTTAACAATTGCAGGTCCCTTGGTAGGTCGCGTGGATAGCGTATAAGCTCTTCATACTCTTCAAATTGTATTGGATTAACAAAAATACTGGCAACGCTAACTTCGCAATCTTGATGTGCCGCTTGCATAAGCGCTACATGTCCTTGATGAAGATACCCCATAGTGGGAACAAAACCAACAGAGCCACCCGCAAGCCAGCCACGAGCAGTTTCGGTCATTTCGTCCAGGTCATAGATGATTCGCATAGTGCTCCCAGTGAAACTTTTCCTCTATTACATATACAATATCACATATATACACACATATATACAAAAGAAGAGATCAGAAACCGCTGGTACTCCGGCAAAGACAAACAGGTCAATACACTCGTTCTTTTTCCAGACGGCATGCCAAAGAAACATTCATTTTGGCACACCGTAGTTTGCATAACGTATGGCGTCCACTTCAGTAACCATGCTATACTACAACCGACGAGGAGGAAGATTATGCGTAAAATTTTGCAACGCCCATTAAAAATTTTAGAATTGCTTGGTCTGAGCGCCCTCTGCACACTTGTTGCTGCAACGATCATTGCCCTACTCCACAGGTTAAATACCCCTCAACCATTAGAAAGTATATTACCTGGAGAAAGTCATATTTATCGTTGGAAGCAAGGCCATATATTCTATAAAACGCTTGGTGATGAAAAGGCGCCGCCATTAGTACTTCTTCATGCTCCTGCCATTGGCGCATCGGCGTATGAGATGCGGAAAGTGATGGGAGCATTGGCCCAAAAGTATCATGTCTACGCTCCTGATCTGCTTGGTTTTGGTTTATCGGATCGCCCAAATAGAAACTATTCTGCCGAAATGTATATCGACTTCTGTCATGATTTTCTGGCTGAGGTGGTACAAGGCCCTGCAACAATTCTTGCCAGTGGCTTAAGTTGCAATTATGCCGTGATCGTAGCGAAGCGCTTCCCTGATCTATGTGAACAGTTGATTCTCATCTCGCCGTTGGCGTTGTTTGGAGATGAGCAGCCACGCTGGCGGCCACCAACAGAGCTGATCAAACTGCCAGGGGTAAGTTTCTTCCTCTACCCGCTGATCACGATACGCCTCGCGCTGCGCCTGGCTATGCGTCTGAAACGAACGCCACCACAAGGTCAGTTTCCAGGAGCTGATGTTGACTATCTCTACGCAACCACGCACCAATTTGGCGCTGAACATGCCCCGTTAGCCCTGCTTGCAGGCAACTTGTCGGTAAATGCTTCACAGGAATTTGATTCGTTGCAACAACCCACGTTCATTATCTGGGGAGCCAGGGCATTGCACAATACCTGGTCCCTCTCCAGCCAGCACTATATGCCAAAACAGGCGGAGATAGCTCTCATACAGGATGCAGGGGTGACTGTACAGGAGGATTTTCCAGGCAAGGTTGTTGAAAATATACGAGAATGGACAGAGGCAAGGAAAGCAAAAGCAACGAAGACAATGCCTGGGAATGCAGACACTACTGACACTACAAGCAGAAAAACCACGCTAGCAATTGGGGAGAATGTAGCTGCAGAGAAAAGTAACGCCCCGGCTGTAGCTCAGCAAATTGATACGGTTAATAAGCAGGCGGCTATGGAAACTACAGAGATAGAGTCGTATTGCGCCAGGTGCAAAAAGAAGACGATCATGCAGAACGTCCAGGAAGTCACGGCGAAGAATGGCCAACCTGCGTTGAGGGGAACGTGCTCTGTTTGCGGAGCAGGACAATACCGCGCTGGTCGCCTTTGAAATATTTTGTTATGAGCTTTGTGTATTTTTGCACTTGACGCGCGGCACATTGCACCGTATAATTCCTTGCATACAAATTGAGACCTGCGTATCGTCGTCGCCCGCTACGCGGAAGTTGTTGCCTCAATCAAAACTGGCCAGACAGTAACCAATAATGTCATCTTCTGACTCACTGATTGCTGTCAAATGCCCCGTCCGCTCTCCCAACTAACGTGCAGAGTCGCTCACAAAAGGGCGAGGGAGAGTATTCGGCTTCAAGATAAGAGGATGCCAGGAACACATAGATATCGGTAGACACTGGATTGTAAGAGGCTAACAACAGATCAAGTGCCTCAACATTAGGGAGGATTTTTGAATGAGCATTGGTGGACAGAGTGATGCAAAAACAGAGCGCAAAGTGTATCGTTTGACGCCCGAGGGCTTCGCAAAGAAACAAGAGCGCCTGGAATACCTGCGCACCGTCAAACGCAAAGAGGTTGCTGATTATATTCATGACGCTAAAGAAGCTGGTGATATTAGCGAAAGCAGCGCATATGAAGAGGCTAAACACGACCAGGCTAAACTCGAAGGGGAGATTAATGAGTTAGAGGCATTGCTTGCGCTCTCAGAGATTATGACACCGGACATGCATAACACCGTAGAAGGACCGCCTGTTGTTCGTATCGGCATGCAGGTGCGCGTAGAGACCGAGAGTGGCGCGACTCGAGACTTCAAGATTGTCGAAACTTTTGAAGCCGAGCCGAAAGCCGGCTTGATCTCCGACCAATCGCCAGTGGGCAAAGCGCTTATTGGACATAAGGAAGGTGACGTGGTCAACGTATCTACCCCTGGTGGAGTGACTAGCTATATCATCCTTTCAATTAAGCCCATGTTTTAGTGAACTACACGCAAGATGCAGGGATGAGGCCATCTGTTCAGGATTGTGAATTTTTTTCTGGCTTTGGCAGAGCAAACCAACCAAAGACCCCCGAAATTCCGATCAAGGGGCCACCAATGGCGAAGATGATATTCAAATGTTAACATATGAAGACGTAACCGGGTGTTTCCTGAAGGCAGCGGAGAGTGCCGCGCTCACGACACATCCCGAATATTGGATAAACTCACGTTCACTTGAACGCGAATTTGCCTGTACTTGCCATGCTGGAAGTTGCGAAGAAGCGGAACATCGCAGTACCTGTACATTTTCGTTCACCTGGGGCGCTCTGGATACATCCCTCTCACTAGACGGTCCCGCCGGTGTTTGTGATTTCTTCCATGAGCCCGAAGATGATTGCCCACATTTGCATACACGAGATATTCCACCTCTTGTCGTTGAACTCTCGTATAGTTTAGTTTTAAATGGGACAGGTGCATCACTCTCAGAGTCAGTTTTACTCTCACTCACCCAGATGCTCAAGTTGCGCGCAAGCGAGCATAGCAGCCGTGCAATTGAGACACGCCCTGGTATCACTATGACTTTGCATGAAAACCGTCTGCAGCCAGAGGTACTCACGCTGCAACAACGGGTAGAACTTCCCATCTGGCATCCCGAGGGGATGCATGGCCTTCATGATGATCACCACTCTCACCAAGAACGGGTAAGCAGGCGGCGCCGGCGCGAAATGGATGACGATAACGAGGAAAATGAGGTTGTTGCCGATAACCCTCGCCCGGAGGATTGGTTACCACAGATAATGGTCGATGTCTGCCAGGATATCTTGCAGGTACTCGAAGCACTTGACGCAGTGCGTACTCATAGATCGCTGAATTTGGATGCGTGAGCAGGAAGGACATGTCCTTTTTCCCGTTCTGAGAACCTGTTGCCTATTTTTGTAACTGTTCTGGGTATTTGTATATAGAACAAATGCAACTCCCCCCACATTTATTCGTATGTAAGGTGATTGAGCCAGAGGTATTGATTGTATGCGTTGAGTTTGAAGGAGTAACCCGCGATGTCGCAACAAAGAATGGATTACGATGAAGGCAATCGTCAACAGCAGGAACCTCGTTTGGATAACTACGAAAGCGGCTATAGAGACCCCTTTACTGGAACTTATACAGGGCAGAAACTTTCACAACAGGGGTCCTGGAGCAGTAATGCTCCGGCGGGAATGCGCCTCGCTCTAGCCATCGTCTCGGTGGTCATGCTTGTTCCTTTAACTGCCATCACTTTTGGGACATTAGGTGGCGGCATCTTTAGTGGCGCGCTGATTGCATTAGGCCTGATTTGTCTCACCATAATGATCGTCAATATCGCCTTTAACTACAGGCGTTGAGCAATCGAGAGGCTTACTGCTCGCAGCAGTTATAGCCCACATGGTACAGCTCGGCTGCTCCTACGAAAATAATTCTGGTGGCGCCTGCCGGGGCACAATCACTTTGAGTGCTTGTGGAGCAACGGTGAAGCGGGCCGGTGTGTACCCGAGTGGATCGCCGTCTACCTGGATTGCAATCGGCTTCCGTGTACGCACTTCCAGTGCCTTGCATTTTTCATAACTGACCCATTGCTGGCGCTGTTCACGATAGAATAAAAAATCCAGGAGCACCTCGATCCGACCCAACATACTACGTCTGCGCACAACGCATATATCCAGTAACCCATCGTCACACTTTGCGTTCCATGTATATTTAATGGCGCCAGCATAGAGCCGGGTATTGCCGACAACAATTTGCAGAGCGTTTCTCTTTTTCAATCGGCCATCGATGGTTAAATGAACGCGAAAACTCTCGTAACCAAGCCCAAGCCACGCCCCAACCAGCAGATAACCCAGCACACCCAGGCGTTTGATAGGTTTTTTCTCGATGGCGTTTGCCACATCAGCATCAAAACCAATACCAGCCATCAGCAGGAAATACCGATCATTCACCTTGCCCAGGTCAACATGGCGCCGCACGCCATTGAGCAACACTTCTCGCGCGCCGCTTATATCCAGCGGAATACTTGTTTCTCTTGCCCACACATTGACGGTACCAAAGGGGAGAACACCTAATGCAGTTTCGCTGCCGGCCAGTTCCTGGATAATCTCATTAATAGTACCATCACCACCTGCCGCGATGACTACATCGATCTTCTGCGCAACAGCCTGACGTACCAGGTGGCTGGCATCACCAGCTTCCCTCGTCAACCGTAGTTCGACCTTCCATCCTGCTTCGCGCAAGAAGGTCAGCGCTTCTTCTACCTGGCGCGCATGTTGTATATAGCTACCCGAAGCTGGATTAGCAATTATTACTGCGGAGCAAGGGTTTTGCCCAGAAGGTGTTGTTTCTGATGAAGTATTTTTCGCCATTTCACCTGGTATCATCACAAGTTCCCGCGTCTTATGTCCTCTATTGGAGGAAAGGGTTTTTTGTACTAGCTGTGTTAAGTCCCGTGGATATTAATCCACCCGCGGCACACGGGCAAGAATGGCTGAGACAACCTCGTAGTTACTGGTACCAAGGCGCTGGGCAACTATTTCCGCGGTCAACGATACCTGCCCCTGTCGTCCAATCAGCACCACTTCATCCCCAACACGTGTTTGAGGTATATGCGTAACATCGATGATGCATTGATCCATACAAACACGCCCCAGAATGGGCGCTGCTTGTCCGTGAAGCAATACACTCCCCCAGTTTGCAGGCGCTCGCCTGAAACCGTCCGCATAACCGACAGGTAGGACGGCTACGCGTGTAGGTGTCTCTGTTACATAGGTACAGCCATAACTAATACACTCTCCCGCCGGTATAACTTTGACCTGTGACACCTGGGTTTTAAATGAGAGCGCAGGACGAAAACTCTCCGGGATGGGCACCTCTTCCGATGGGTCAAGTCCATAAAGGGCCATCCCTGGTCGGACCATGTCGAAATGCGCCTCGGGGAGGCACAACAATGCCGCGCTGTTGGCCGCATGGACAAGAGGTGGTCGCAGGCCAAGTTCTTCTAATGCGCCTACTACTTCCCGGAAGCGCGCAAGTTGCAGATACATGTGGGACTGATCTTGCGTATCAGCCAAGGCAAAATGGGTAAAAATACCCTCCATTTCAAGGCCCGGCAATGCGAGAATCTCGCGCACAAGCGCCAGAACCTCGTCGACCTGCTCTGCTCGTATACCTAAACGCCCCATACCTGTATCGACTTTGATATGAACTTTGGCGCTCTGTTTGAGGGCAAGGGCTGCACGGGAGAGCGCCTGAGCAGATTCTACTGAATAGAGGGTAACTGCCAGCTCTAAACGGACGGCTTCGCGCATTTGCCAGGGTGGCACATAGCCAAAGACAAGAATGGGGGCATCGATCCCTGCCTCGCGCAAGGGCCTGGCCTCGCTCACCGTTGCCACCCCCAACATACTTGCGCCATTATGCAGTACGGTACGGGCCACTTTGACCGCGCCATGGCCGTAAGCATCGGCCTTGAGGCTAGCCAAAATACGTACCCGAGGTCCTAGCAGCGCTTTGATCTGCCGGGTATTGTTCGCAATAGCGCTCAGATCGATCTCAACCCAGGTAGGACGATCCGCGCGCATGACCACAATCTGTTTCCAGCCGGGCGTCTGGCGCGCCAGTAATTCTGGAGCGTGCGCTGGTTCAGCCATGATCATCTCGGTTACCCGCTCCATGCGTGTCTCCTCAGAACCTTTGATCAGCACAATGGCCTTCGTGTGCGACTCAGTGTGGCAAGAGTTTTCACCTGGTAAATTCATAATGGCGCGCGCAGCCTTTGCTGCATCTTCATGTGTTGAAGTGACAATCACTCGCTCTGTCGCAAGTCCTGCCTCCTGCGCGGCTTCGGCAATGAGGGCTGCCATCTCTCCGCGAGTAATCAGATAATCGACACAGGCCGCCGCTTTTCGCCCTACAGCGCGATGCGCCTCTTCCTCGTAATTGCCTAAACGCAACATGTCGCCGAGTACCGCAATACGATAATCCGTTGGAAGTTCTCTGAGCGCCTCCAATCCGGCAATCATCGAGGCGGGACTGGCATTGTGCGTATCGTCCAGGAGCGTCGTAGAGTACAGCCCTGGCAGGGTATGCAACCTTCCAGCGAGGGAATGCAAAGGCGCCAATGCATGCTGTATCTCCTCATCCTTCAAGCCGCAATGTCTTCCCACATAATAGGCAGCGAGCATCGTTGTCACAAAATGCCTACCGATAAGGCGGGACGAAAGGGGAACCAGGCGCTCTGTGTTTGCGCCTTCGCACGTCTCAGGTAAAACACAGGATACTGTCCATCCCACCTGTACATCTCGCACTGTTGAAGGTGTAAAGGGAGTAACTGATGCGACACATGCTGCTGTTAAAGAGCGTATGAGTTCATCATCACCATTGATAATCGCCAGCCCTTCTTCAGGGAGTGCAGCGAGCATTGTACCCAATTCAGCAGCGAGGCGTTCAACTGTACCAAAAAACTGCAGTTGCGTCGGGCTGATGTTCGTCAGGACGCCAATATCGGGTCGAGTAATACGACAGAGATCGCTGATTTCACCTGGATGGTCACAGCTCAATTCCAATACCGCGAATTCGTGGCGATCTTCGAGGCGGCCAAGCGAGAGAGGCAGTCCAAGCAGGTCGTTGTAGTTCTGCCAGCTTTTGAAGGTGGCGAAATTGCTTGCGAGCACCGCAGCAATGGCTTCTTTTGTACTTGTTTTACCTGTACTACCAGTCACGGCTATGATTGTGGGATGCCAGAGTCGCAAGATAAAGCTGGCATAGTTTTGCAGAGCTATACGAGTGTCTGCTACCGCGATAGTCGCGACGCCTGCTCGTTCCAATGAAGTTCGAGTTTCTTGCGGGAGGGATCCCATGATGTGTGTCTCTACCAGCAAACCTGCTGCTCCACGTTGTATCGCGTCTAGCAGGTAATCATGCCCATCTCCCTGCTCTCCACGTACTGCCACAAACATCTCCCCCGGAATGAGTTGTCGCGTGTCATGGCAGAACGCATCAAAGTGATTCTGTTTGCCAGTGTAGAGGAGAACGCCGCTTGTCGCTTCAAGGATGTGATCGAGGTGAATCATCTCTGCTCTTCTAGTTATCTCGCCAAAACATACTGCATTGCGCCAACCTGTTTGATCATACCTTTTATTTCCATCATCATAAACGTTGACACGACCGTTGTTACGGGTAAACCTGACTCACGGATAATCTCATCGATATGGCGTGGGTCATGACTCAGTAATGGGAGAAGTGTACGCTCCTCGATATTATCCGGTAGAGCCGCCTGCATTTCAATATGTTCCGGTATCATAAAGAGGTTGAGGGCCATTAGAATATCCTGTACATCAGTGACCAGGTGCGCCCCGTCTTGAATGAGCTTGTTCACGCCAACGCTCCCTGTCGCATAGATGCCATTTGGAACAGCAAACACTTCGCGCCCATGTTCAAGCGCGAAATTAGCTGTAATCAAAGCTCCACTCTGTTTGGGCGCTTCAGTGACTAATATACCTTGAGAGAGACCCGAGATAATACGGTTACGTGCGGGAAAATTCTTGCTGTCAGGTTTGACGCCAAGGGGGAACTCTGTCACCAATGCTCCCTGCCCCGATTCAACGATGCGCCGCGCCAAGCCAGTATTCTCAGATGGGTAGATGATATCGAGACCACTCGCCATGACGGCAATGGTACGCCCTCCTGCATCCAAGGCTGCTGTGTGAGCGATGGTATCTATCCCGTGTGCCAACCCGCTTACCACTGTTACATGACCCTGTGCCAGCTCTCGTGCTAATTGTTCTGTTACCTGGCGACCATACGTAGAGACTTTACGAGTACCGACGATACCCAGCGCAAAGCTGTCTTCATCCTTCTTTAAGGTTCCGGCGACATAGAGGACAGAGGGGGCATTGTAAATTTCCTTCAGCAAAGATGGATAGGCTTTATCCTTAATAGTTATAACCTGCACCCGCAATCGTTCCAGTATCTCTAGTTCCTGTTGCGGGATACTGCTGGCCCGTTGCTTGATGAAACTGTCGATAATCTTCTGATCTAACCCGGCTTGCGCTAGTTCTTTACTGTTCGCTTTCCAAGCAGCAGCGACATCTTCGTGGAAGTAATCGAGCAGCATTTTGAAACGCACTGGCCCAATGCCTAGAATCCGCGTGAAGGCAACCCAGTACGCCAGTTCATCCAATGATAGGCTGTCCGATGGGTAATAGCGAGAGGGGGCATCAAACACTTCCAACTTGGTACTCCTTACATATTGGTACGACAACTGCCCTCACTCCTGAGGAGCTTTTTGCTGCGGTTGTTGATTGAGATTCTCCTGAAATGGCCCAAATACTGCTGGGTCCGAGACTGTCTCCCCACTTCCCCCACTTTCACTTTCCTCACGAACTGCTGGATACGCAGCCTGCCATGGCTGAACTGGCGCTGTTTGCATTGGTGCATCTGCAGGAGGAGCACCAAAGGCCTGATCGGGCGCGAAAGAGGGAAATGGTATGTATGTTTGTTTCCCTGGTGGGGAAAAAGCTTGATTTTGCCCGGATTGATCGGGTTGTTGTGCCTGTGGTCGAGACATAGGATAATAAAAAGACTCTTGCGCAGAATAGACAGAGTCAGGGTTTGACGGTCTGAAGCGCAAGGAGTCTGCGTAACGAGCGTTGTTATCAACCTGGCCAGGGACCTGCTTAACAGAGAGAAATTGTTGTGCAGCCTCTGCCGCTTGAATTTGCTTGCGCTTGCGGCTCTGGTAGATGAGAATGATCACGATGCCTATGATTGGCAGAAGAATCAGCAAGGAACCGGCAGTGACAAACACTAGAGTAGTGCTATCCATGGTAGTAGTCTGAGACTGACTTGTTTGTGGGAGCGCTTGCGGTGTGGGAGTTACCTGGTCAGGGCGCAGAATCCCTGGTTGACCCAGGTGGAGAAGCCATTGATTTTCCAGGTGATCCTGATCTATTCCAAGAGCTTGCACCAAATCTTCGCCAAAATCCGCCTGGGAATTATTCATTTTCTTGATGAGCAGCGTCATTTTGGCATGGCCTAAGGTAGTATACATATAATCTATCAGGTTCCAGCTCTGAGCATAGGCAAGATAAGCCTGGTCTGCGTCAGCGGGAAAGCCATCGGAAATATTGTAGAGCCTGAGCAGCGATTTATTGAAGAGCGCTTGCCGAAAGCGTGCTCTCATTTCAGGTTCATGAAATAACTGGTTATACACCGCTAAACCTTCGTCAAACCAGGTGGGAGGCTGCGGACCTTGAGCAATAAGTTGATGTAAGACCAGGTGTGTCAGCTCATGCGGCATATCACGTACAAGTGTATCGTCATTTTCGTCAACGACGCTGATGAACGTTTCGTCTAAGCCTGGATGGGCTTCACCTCCAACCCATTCATAAGAACCCGGAGCAAGCGCCCCATGAAAATCCTGGTTGCTCGTATAGACCCACAGATTGATGGGATGGAGCAAGCCTCCCCCAAGCACCTGGCTGATATGGTTGATGCTACCGCCGGCTCGATTCAGCAGGAGCAGTCCAAAATTCTCAGGCCGATTATACCAGTTGACCTGTAACATACCCTGTGTCAGATGCTGCCAGGAAAAGCGGGTATCGAGTGTATGAAAATCTGAGGTCGACGTCGTGTGATAATTATTTGCACTATCCTGGACGACCCAGTCGTATTCAACTAAGGTCCCTGGAGTACGAAAATTATCTCCGCTGGTGTCTTCATGCCAATGCAAAGTGACAGATTGTGTAGGTCTGATGATATTTACCACATGCTCTTTTGTGAAGGTATATGGCGATTCTTTATAGGTAATATTGATTGTGGCCTGGATGATAGGTCTGGCGGTATCTTTCGCTAGCATAGTAAAGTCAATAGAATCAGGGAAATGGATAACATCCGTTTGAGCGGTCACTGTAATAGGGTCAGCGGCAGCATATGCTTTGTCTGAAAAGATGACAGGAAAAAGAAAAAAACTACAAAGAAAGAGCTGCAAGAGTCTTATCAAATGAATGGGCCGCAGGGGCATCAACCTGGCTCCTCTCAAGAATACGCAGTTATTTGTACGTTTTTCCTATTGTACATGATTTGACATGACCTGAACAGGTAGTTCTGTTAAAGTACTTAATCTTATCCGTTTAGATGATTGTGTAGTGTTCCATGTAGATGTGTGGCGAGTTTGGGTAAGACTAAAATCCCCTGATAACTATCTCTATTTATCGTTCTTTCTGGATAAAGGGCGACAAGTGCTGAGCGGGAACATAGTTGGCACACAGGACGAGCAGCCTGCTTTGCAAAAATGAGGATGTACGATATACCTATGAGCAATGACTTCTGGAATCAACAACACCTCAATGGCCATAAACCTATTGAAAATAATGGAGCCGCTCGGTCGGGGAGCATTTTACGTGATTATCGACAACAACCACAGCAAGGACAAGAAGTCCAGCAGTATGCTCCCCTTTCGACGCCTCCTCCGCAGGGATATTCTCCCTACACGCCGCCACCAGCACCAGGACAGATGTATAATAATGGGCAGCAACAAGGATGGCCTGCGCCACAAAGCTGGCCTTCTGCGAACAATGGGCAGCAACAAGGGCAGAGTTGGGTGGCTAATACGCTACAAAAGGTACGGCGCTGGTCTGGCCGAATCGCGGCAGTACCTCCCGTTGATCCTAACCCATTAGTACTTTACCGTCCTGGCAAATCATGGGAACAGGAACGACCAAAATCAAAACCCTGGAAAAGGTCACGTACCGTGCGCGTTGCAATGTTAATGAAGCACCGACGCGTGCGTTGGCGACAACGTCGTCCCAAAGCTGGGGTCATTGTATCCGGCATATTGATCGCGCTCCTACTCCTGCTGTTAATCAGCGCATCTGCCTCCAGCGCCTATGCCTATAAGTACTATCAGGATCAGTTGCCGCGCCTACAAGGCCTGGCAAATCAGCAAATTTCGCAAACATCGCGTATCTATGATCGCAATGGTACCTTGCTCTACGAAGCGTATGACAATAGCCACATGGGCGGCGGTCGGCGTACACCCGTTTCGTACAACTTTTTACCGCAAATCTTGAAAGATGCGCAAATCTCGGCGGAGGACCCGACTTTCTGGACAAACCCTGGTATTGATCCTCAAGCTATCCTGCGCGCCAGCGGTCAATATCTACATGCAGGTGCGGTAGTGAGTGGTGCCAGCACCATAACCCAGCAAGTGATTAAAAATCTGACAAACAATGCAGCGCAGACAATCAATCGTAAAATTTCCGAGGCAGCGCTGGCCATTGGCCTGACGCAACAATATCCCAAGGAGAAAATCCTTGAGATGTATTTCAATATTTCTCCCTACGGGGCGCAGAACCTGGGCGTGGAAGCCGCCGTTGAAGACTACTTCCATATCAGCTCACAGTGTGATAAAAATTTCAACTGCACTCCTGGTGTCTATTACCTTAACTGTGACGCGGCGCATGTACAACAGTGCCATCCAGAGCAGTGTAGCCAATCGAATTACTGTGACCCTTTGCTTGGCCTTGCTCGAGCTTCATTGCTAGCCGGTATGCCTCAAAGTCCCGCTATCTACGACCCAACCTTCGGACTAATCGATGCAGCCACGGGCCAGAAATATTACCTGGAGCGCCAACAGTATGTTCTTAGTCAAATGCTGCGTTGGAATGTAAACATCCCGGGATTGGGGCCGATCACCCAGGATATGGTGAACCAGGCGGAGGCTTTGACGGCCAAGACGCAGTTCCCTCCATATACCCACCCTTACTATCACGGCTGCCAACATTTCGTCAACTGGGTTATTGAGCAGCTTACAGCTCAACTCGGCGATGCCTTCTTCACCGGCGGCTTTAATATCTACACAACCATTGATTATAGGCTAGAAGCTTATGTCGAGCGCACCATAAAACGGCACCTACAAAAACCAGAACTGCAACTTTTTCCAGTTGCACGCGTCGGTGTACTAAGCAGTCCCGATTATAACGTGTATGACGCGGCTGCCGTTGTCATGAACGCAAAAACAGGTGAAGTTTTAGCAATGGCCGGCAGTGCCAACTATAATTCTAAAAACAGTAAGATTGATGGGCAATTCAATTCTGCTGTACATGCTTTGCGCCAGCCGGGTTCTTCTATCAAACCCATTGTTTACGCAACTGCATTTCAGCAGGGCTGGTATCCAGGAATGGTGATACCCGACTATAAGACGTATTTTCCTCACGGGATTTCTGGATCGCCAGCTGTGTGTGTTGGTCCTACTGGCGCCTATTGCCCACAAGATTACGGTGGCGGCTATTCTAACTCGAACACGAACATTCGCATAGCTACAGCGGATTCGCGTAACATTCCAGCAATTAAAGCTTCGATCTATGCCGGAGTTGGGAATGTCATCAATATGGCACAACGTTTCGGAATCACAGCCTTAAGCCAAAACCAAGATAACAACACGTCTTTCGCGCTTGGTACATCCGGTATCCCCTTGATCCAGATGGCCGGTGCCTACCAGGTCTTTGCGGACAATGGGGTACGTGTTCCTCCCAGGAGTATTCTGGATATTTGGGATAATTACGGACATCATCTCTATCATTTTGATCCCGCTCATCCCGGGGGTATCCAGGTCATTAGTCCACAAATCGCCTTTCTGATGACCTCTGTTCTATCCGACGAATATGCACGTCGAATAGAATTTTGGCCCGATCACGATCTCTCATTCTGGGGCAACGTAAATTACCCTAATCCCGGATATCCCAATGTAGCAGCAAAGACAGGTACTACGGAAGACTTCAAAGATAACTGGACCCTTGGTTACACTACGAGAGTTGTGGTAGGAGTTTGGGCTGGAAACGCTGATGACTCTGCGATGTACAATGTGGCTGGTATTACAGGTGCTGCCCCTATCTGGCATAGCGTCATGACATATGTCAGCGGCATGTGCAACTCCGCAAATGATGGTATTCCCTGTCCCAATACAAACCTTATTTTTAAGCCACATACATTCACTCCACCCCCCGGTGTGGTACAAGCCTGCGTCTCATCATTGAACGGCCTTGCCGGCAATGGCAATTGTGACTGGATGCTCGATGGCGAACAGCCAAAAAGCGCTGGTATGGTCAATCCTAGCAATAAACCAACACCTGCACCCACACTGTAGGGTCAATGAAAGTACTTACAGGTATTATGTGGTTGCAGGGGCAGTGGGATAGTGGGGCAGTGCACAGGGCAGGGCGACCACAAGGGTCGCCCCTACTATACACCAGGTGCGCCAAATACTTTCGACCCTGATTTGTGGTAGAATCCTGCAAGCGTCCTCCACTTGACAATCACCCTTCTTGAGTGCTATTCTGTATTTGCAGTCTCGATACGAGACTGCTAGCAATCATACTTGACAAGGGTTGTATCATGCCAACAAAGATGAAAAATCTGTTGGGAAGGGTGCATAAGTGAAAAAACATGACACCACTGAGCCAACGCAAACAGCAGATTCTGCGAGCGCTTGTTGAGGAGTATATCTATTCAGCTATACCTGTTGCATCTGAAACATTGGTACGGAAGTATGATCTCAGCTTCAGTTCCGCAACTGTTCGTCACGAACTGGCCGGGCTGGAAGAGGCCGGGTTGATCTATCAGCCGCATACCTCTGCAGGGCGTGTCCCTACTGACCTGGGATATCGTTACTTTGTAGAGCGTCTCATGCAAGAGTCGGCGCTCTCTCTGAGTGAGCAGCGCCTCATCCGTCACCAGTTTTACCAGGTGCAGGATCAACTCGATCAATGGGTACGCCTGACAGCTTCAGTGATGGCACGTTTACTGCATAGCGCGGCGGTGATGACGTCTCCGCGTTCCACGCAGGGACAGCTCAAGCACTTCGAGATACTGTCGGTGACGGAACTATCGGCACACCTGGTACTGGTACTTATGGATGGAACCGTAAAGCAGCAGAGATTGCTACTAGAGGCTCCCTACCATCAGGAAGAGTTGAGCGCCGTGGCAGCACATTTGAACGGACTCTTCCAGCATAAAAGCGCGGCAGAGGTCAATGAAATCTTGCGTCAGAATGATCTTTCAGAGGTGGAGCACCTGGTAGGAAGCACGATTGCTCATATCCTGGAGCAGCATGGCGATCCACTGGGCGATGTATTCTACCGTGAAGGCGTCGTCAATATTCTGGAGCAGCCCGAGTACAGCCGCATGGGACCAGAAGAGGAACGCAACGAACGTGTACGCAAAGTGATGGAGGTCCTGGAGCAGAACCGCTTTCTCCCTGCCCTGGCTTCGCATCTACGTGAGTCAGATGGCGTACAGGTCATCATTGGCGGCGAGAATGAGTGGGATGAAATGAAAGATGTCAGCCTGGTGGTAGCTCGCTACGGTCAGGAGGGCGGAATTGGCGGCCTTCTGGGAGTGGTTGGTCCCACCCGCATGCAGTATAGTCGTGCTATTGCGGTGGTACGCTACATGACGCAGGTGATGAATGAACTGCTGGCAGAAGTCTACGGATTTTAAAGTAATACAAACGATTAATGTATATGTAATAGGAGGCAAATGTGCCAAAAGTTATTGGAATCGATCTAGGAACAACAAACTCGTGTGTTGCCGTCATGGAAGCGGGAGAGCCAGTCGTTATCCCGAACGCGGAAGGGGCGCGCACAACACCCTCAATTGTGGCTATCAACAAGAGCGGTGAGCGTCTCGTCGGCGAGGTTGCGAAGCGCCAGGCCATCACAAATCCCGATAATACAGTTTACTCTATCAAACGCTTTATGGGACGTAAGTATGGAGATGCCGAGGTAGATCGTGATAAGCGCCTGGTACCCTATAAAGTTGTGAAAGCCCCCAATGGTGATGCCTGGGTGGAGGTTCAGGGGAAGGCATACAGTCCCCCAGAAATCTCGGCGATGATCTTGCAGAAACTAAAGGCTGACGCCGAAGCATACCTGGGCGAGCGCGTCACTCAAGCCGTAATTACCACTCCCGCGTACTTTAACGATGCCCAGCGCCAGGCAACAAAGGACGCCGGTCGCATCGCTGGCCTTGAAGTACTGCGTATCATCAACGAACCGACGGCTGCATCCCTGGCCTATGGCCTTGATAAGAAGAAAGATGAGCGTATCGCCGTCTATGACCTTGGCGGCGGTACCTTTGATATATCGATCCTTGAGTTAGGCGATGGTGTCTTCGAGGTCAAAAGCACCAATGGTGATACGCACCTGGGCGGTGATGACTTCGATCTGCGCGTTATTACCTGGCTGGCCGACGAGTTCCGCAAGGAGCAGGGCATCGACCTGCGCCAGGATCGCATGGCTCTCCAGCGTTTGAAAGAAGCGGCTGAAAAGGCGAAGAAAGAGCTATCTAGCTCGATGCAAACAGAGATCAATCTCCCGTTCATCACAGCAGACGCCAGTGGGCCAAAGCATCTCACCATGACTCTGACGCGCTCCAAGCTTGAGCAGTTGGTAGAAGATCTGATCGAGAAATCACGTGGCCCGGTCATGAAGGCTCTCTCAGATGCCGGAGTACGCCCCGGCGATGTTAACGAAATTGTACTCGTCGGCGGCCAGACGCGTATGCCAGCCGTACAAACCATGGTTCGCCGCATCTATGATCGCGAACCGCATCGTGGTGTGAACCCGGACGAGGTAGTAGCGATTGGCGCCGCTATTCAGGCTGGTGTCTTGACTGGCGATGTCAAAGATGTGCTCCTGCTAGATGTCACTCCGCTCTCACTGGGTATTGAGACGCTCGGTGGTGTCTTTACACGCTTGATTGAGCGCAACTCCACCATCCCGATACAAAAGAGCCAGGTCTTCTCAACGGCCAGCGACAACCAGCCCAGTGTAGAGATCAATGTCTTGCAGGGTGAGCGTGAGTTTGCTAAGGACAACCGCTCTCTCGGCAGCTTTATTCTCGACGGTATTCCACCTGCTCCACGCGGTGTACCTCAGATTGAGGTCATGTTCGATATCGATGTCAATGGTATCGTGAATGTATCCGCCAAGGACAAGGGTACCGGACGCGAGCAGAAGATCACCATTGTTGCATCGAGTGGTCTCTCGAAAGATCAGATCAACCGTATGGTGCAGGATGCTGAGGCTCATGCAGCCGAGGACAAGCGTCGTAAGGAAGAGGTTGAAGAGCGCAACCTGGCGGATAGCGCAGCTTACCGTTCAGAGAAGAGCATTGCTGACCTGGGTGATAAGATTACCCCGGAGCAGAAGAGCGATCTTGAATCCAAGATCGCTGATGTACGTGCCGCCCTTTCAACCGATGATGTTACTCGTATCAAGGCATCTCGAGAGGCGCTGGAGCAGGCTTTCTACAAAGTCACCGAGTCGGTCTATCGTTCGGGCGCTGCCGAGGCCACTGATGGAGCTAACCCCAACTTCGGCGGAGGTACCGACCAGGAAGCCCCTCACGACGACACCATCGAGGGTGAATACAAAGAAATGTAAGCAACGTCCCTTCAGGGTACTCTTCAATAGAAGAGTACCCTGAGTGGATGTACCTATCATTTTTGGGCTATACTCTTGCATATCGTAGTGGAACATTGTAACATCAAATGAAGCAAAGTAAAGTAGCATTGAATGCGGTAGCGCGAAACTAAAAGCGCCCTGTTTTCTTACGGTAAAGGACCAGTTGATGGCAACTAATAAACGAGATTATTATGAGATACTCGGTGTATCCAAGAGTGCAACCGACGATGAGTTGAAAAAAGCGTATCGCCGTCTTGCTAAACAGTACCATCCTGATGCCAACAAAGAGCAGGGAGCGGAAGCCCGTTTTATTGAAGTCAATGAAGCCTATGAAGTGCTGAGCGATACGCAGAAGCGAGCCGCGTATGATCGCTTCGGACATGCCGGCCTCAATAATGGCATGGGCGGCGCAGGCGCCTACGACTTTGGCGGATTCAGCAGTATCAATGACATCTTTGAGACGTTCTTTGCCGGAGCAGGGGCAAGCACTCAGCGCCGAGCAGGGACACAGCGTGGCGCCGACCTTCGTTACGACCTGACTATTACCTTCGAGGAAGCAGTCTTTGGTTGCCAGAAAGAGATAGAACTGCCTCGCTGGGAAGCCTGTTCCACCTGTCGCGGCAGTGGAGCGCAACCGGGAACCTCTACATCACGCTGTTCAGTATGTCAGGGCACTGGCGAGATACGTCGTGTACAACAGTCCATTTTTGGCCAATTCGTCAACGTCACGATGTGCGAACGCTGCCGAGGCGAGGGGCGTGTCATCACTACGCCCTGTGAGAAATGCCGGGGCCAGGGCCGGGTGCGTAATAACCGCCGCGTGGTGGTCAATATCCCCGCCGGAGTAGACGATGGCATTAATGTACGTGTCACTGGCGAGGGTGAAGTCAGCTCCCGTGGCGGCACACCTGGTAATCTGTATGTTATTCTGACAGTAAAGCCTCACCAGTTCTTCAAACGGCAAGGAAACGACATTCTCTATGAATTGCCGATCAGCTTTACGCAAGCAGCCCTCGGCGACGAGGTTGAAGTGCCTACGGTAGATGGCAAGACAACGAATCTGAAGATTCCTGCTGGGACGCAAAGCAATCGATCGTTCCGCCTCAAAGGGATGGGTGTGCCTGTCGTGCATAGCAGTGCTCGTGGCGATCAGCATGTCATCGTCAAAGTTGTGACTCCGACCAGTTTGACCACTGAGCAGAAGCGTCTGCTTGAGGAGTTCGCTCGCCTGGAACGCGAACAAAGCGAGCAGAACGACAAGAACATCTTCCGCAATCTGTTTGAAAAAACAAAGGATGTATTCCAATAAACAAGAGGAGAGGGGCTTTGCAAACTCCTCTCCTCTTGTTTATGCTGCTTATTTATGCTCTGGCTTCTTCAATATCCTCTTTCTCCCTAAGCCCCGCGTGCTTGCCAACCACTTTCCCAAAATCGGCCACAACAGGTAGATGATCACTGGCTTCTTGACCATGTACGCCGTCGCCCTGTGTTGGTATGTAACACCTTGAGAGATGCTGCGACATCTCCGGATTGGCAAAGATGTAATCGATACGGCCAGCGGGCGCGGCAGCGGGACAGGAGAAACCCGCCAGACCAGGATTTGTCTCGCGGAAACAATCCACGTAGCCCGCGTTGAGCAATAAACTGATGCAGCCTCTTGGGGCATAGAGAGAGGCGGCTCTGTCAAAAAGTGCAGAGAGCAAGCGGCTGCGCGGAATGGCCCGGAGTAGTGGATAAAAGATGCGCAATGGACGAGGTACCACAAAATCCAGGTATGGGTGTCCTACCATCGCATGAGGGTTCTGCCGGTAACGTTGATCCTGCTGTACGACATAGCGCAAAAGAGCGCTGGCTTTGAAGGTATCGCCTGGCGCAAGAGAGTTGAAATCGCCAATGACGAGATGGGGCATTCCTTGCTTTGCCTTCATGATGCGAATGAGTTCCCGCACTTCGCGGCGGCGGATGGCATCGCCCGCCCGGCCTTTATTGAATGCCGCGGATAGGTGAGTCACAAAGACAGTGAATTGCCTCCCACCTGGCTCCTCTACACCCACTTCTAAAACTGGTTTTGTAAGTATAGCAGGACAAACATGTGTCACTGTATTAATGATAGGCAAGCGGCTCAGCAGAGCAACCTGCCAATCGCGAGGATGTGAGGCATAGCTACTCATCACATGCTGCATCTCCAGCCGTTGCGCCAGTTCTTCAACGACCCGAGGATCGTTGGCCTCGACCAGTCCAACGATATCTGGCTGAGTTGGCTGTATCATACTTGCCAATGGAGCAACGCGGCGGGTACCACCCACCAGGATATTATAAGAGAGTATACGAGTCATTTGTAAAAAGTATCCTTTTATCTATGATTTCAACCATGCATTTGCAATAGAGTATCCATATATCAGACGAAAACGTCATCACAAAAGACACGTTCATACGAGAACCAGCTTACCGAATATGGAAGGGCCTGGCATCCACTTGTAGATACCAGGCACTTCCATAGTTGATAGGTAAGGAGTACCTATTGCCAGGTCACGCGCTCCAGGAGATAGGCTGGAAGCTCGTCGATATTGACACGTACCTGCGTCATGTGATCGCGCTCACGGACAGTCACCGTTCGATCCTCCAGGGTCTGGAAATCTATAGTAACACAGTAGGGTGTACCAATCTCATCTTGACGGCGATAGCGGCGGCCAATATTCGCCACGTCGTCATACTGCGACACCATCAGCCGCTGCAACTTCTTATGGATATTCTTGGCAGTGGTCACCAGTTCCTCTTTGTTCTTTTGTAGCGGCAACACGGCCACCTTGACCGGCGCGAGAGCTGGATGCAGGCGCAGCACAGTACGTGGCTCTTTACCCGTTGGATCTGGTTCTTCCTCATAGGCGTCCAGCAGCAGATTGAGGAAGGTACGATCTACCCCACCCGAGGTCTCCACAATCCAGGGTATATAGCGCTCTTTGGTATTTTGATCGGTATAGCTCAAATCCTGGCCGCTATACTCGCTGTGACGAGAGAGATCCCAGTCCTGGCGCCAGTGGATGCCCTCCCACTCCTGCCAACCGAGGATTGTCTTATATTCGATGTCGAAGGCCTGTTTGGCGTAATGAGCCAGTTCATCGGGACCATGCTCGCGGAAGTGCAAACGGTCCTTGTGGTTAATGAGCCCCATGTACCACTCGAAGCGTTTCTCCTTCCAGTAGTCAAACCACTGCAGCATCTCACTGGGGTGGACGAAGAATTGCAGATCCCATTGCTCAAACTCGCGCTGGCGGAACAGGAAGTTACCTGGAGTGACCTCGTTACGGAAAGCCTTACCAATCTGGCAGATACCAAATGGAATCTGCACACGTGAGGACTTGACCACATTGTCAAAGTCGAGGTAGATGTTCTGGCAGGCTTCACCGCGCAGGTAGGTCTGCATACGTTCACCTTCAACAACGCCGAGGTATGTCTCCATCAGGAGGTTAAACGTACGCGGCTCCATCAACTCGCCGCCGCATTCTGGGCACTTGTTCTGAATGACATTCTCTTCCGGTAGGTGATCGATGCGGAAACGCCGCTTGCAATTCTTGCAGTCCACGAGGCGATCTACGAAGTTTTCCACGTGGCCGCTGGCCTCCCACACCCTGGGATGGGTGATAATCGCGCCTTCGATCCCCACGATGTTGTCGTGCAGCTGCACCATTGACCACCACCAGTAGCGGCGAATATTGTTGCGCAGCTCAACACCTAGGGGGCCAAAGTCATAAATGCCAGAAACGCCGCCATAGATTTCAGAATTCGGGTAGACGAAACCGCGCCGTTTGCAGAGTGCGACAATCTTTTCAATCGGCACAAAAGGGGTGTCATTGGTGGTTGGTTTGCTCTCAACCTGTGTCATAATGAGTGATCCTCCTCAAAAAAATGCCCCAGGCGTCAAATTCAAACGTATCAAATGACGCCCAGGGACGAATATATGCCTGCGTAGGCCTGGGGCCACTACGTCTTACAGCATAATGCGCGGTTCCACCCTGCTTCTTCACGCTCAATTTGTGAAGCCACTCATTGAATCCAACTCCGAAGCGCCCTTCACCTTTTGCGGATTGCCGATCTTGCACTGGCTATCGGCTCGCTGCTATCCCTGCCAGGTTACTCCTCTTCATCATCGCTGGAGGATATGTATTATTCAGATTTGTAAGGCACGACGTATCGTGTCCACGCTAGTATAACGGAGTATGAGGAAAGATGCAAGAACCAGGCAGTATTATCGCCTGGTTAGTAGAAGCAATCCCTTCTAAGGCAGATATCGAGAAGTTCCTAGAGGCTTTGGGGAATTCATTTCGCAAACCTGGTCGCTTATACCTGGCAGGCGGCGCTGCTCTCGTTCATATTGGGCTGCGACCTGGTTCTACCATGGATATTGACGTGGCGATAGAGGCTTCGGACGAAGATGAAATGGTGACGGCTATACGAAAATCGGTAGAAAAGATGCAAATCAACGTTAAATTTGCTTCACCTGGGGATTCTATCCCGCTGCCTGCTCAGTGGATGGCACAAGCAAGATATGTTGGGCGCTATGGTAGCATTGATGTCTTCTATTTTGATTTCTATAGCCTTGCTTTGAGTAAAATATCTCGAGGGAATGATCGCGACCTCATTGACGTTCAACTACTTCTTCAACAAAAGCTCATTACGTTGGAAGAGTTGGATGCTGCCTACAATGAGGTGCTACCCGGTATGGGCAAACGGCCGTATATCAATCTCAACCCTCAACGATTTGCGGAGCGCTATGCTCTGGTGCGGCAGAAACTCCAGGAATAAGCGGACCGGGCGACCACCGGCGCTCCGGGCGACCACAAGGGTCGCCCCTACCATGGACGAACGGGCTTGAGAAGCGACTCCGTGGCATATTCGTTGTCTGGGAGGCATTCGCCTCAATTGCACTTAAGATGTTATTCACCAACAAAGACTTATAAAGCGGATGTTTAAGGATGGAGACATCCAGGACCTAATACACGACCACCTGAGTGACAGGAAACCATGGCTGTAGCATAACTTTTATCTTACTTTCGCCAAACATGCCTTTATTTGATCTATGTGACTCCTCAGATGCCCTGTAACAAACTCTTCGATAAACCATTCCAGGGTGTTTTCGCCAAATTTGATATGGTGGCCGGTCAACGCCAAATCGCTATCCTTCAAGCTGCCAAGGACATCTTCCAGGCGTGCATAGCTCGCTGGTAAAGCGGCTTTCACCTGTTTCAGGCTGTCCCTCCCATGTTCGTCGATAGCCTGCAATCGGCCTGCGTGCTGCATGGTGCGGCCAAAATTCTGGCCGGGGGCAGCGACTAACTTTTCGATCTCACCGGCCCAATACGGCATAATTTCCACGATGTGGGCCAAAATTTGCATGATTGACCACTCGTTTTCACCGGATGGTATATAGAGTTTCTCCGGGTCTAATGCCGTTATTGGCCCGTCGATAAGTCGCAGTAGTTCAGCGTAGGAATCCTGGACATCCTGGCGAATTTTCTCTACCTTTGGATTGGTTGGTGTTGCGGCCATGTTATTGCCCCTTTACTTTATTATTGATTTTCCTCCATTATGAATATATGTCTATTATGATATATGATGGTGCAAAGCACAATGTGATGTGCCCATAAGCCCCCAAAGGAGATGCCAGCCATGAATGAAGGAACCGCCAGAATGAATATCCCCACGTTCTCAGATGTCCTGTTCGCCAGGCGCCAGATCGTCCCCTATTTGCGACGGACTCCCTTGCACAGCTATCCGGCGATGAACGCGTTGATTGGTACTGAAGTCTACATTAAGCACGAGAACTACCAGCCAATCGGGGCCTTCAAAATGCGTGGAGGTGTCAATCTGATCTCTCAACTCAGCCCAGGCGAACGAGAACGGGGCGTGATCGCCGCCTCTACAGGAAACCACGGGCAGTCTGTGGCCTATGCGGCGCGATTATTTAGTGTGAAAGCACGCATCGTGGTGCCGGAGGGAGCGAATCCTGGCAAGGTGGCTGCTATGCAAGGAATGGGGGCCGAGGTCATCTTTTATGGCGCGATCTATGATGACGCACAACTGCATTGCGAGGCGCTGGCACGAGAACATGGCTACCGCTACATCCATTCGGGCAATGAGCCTCTGCTCATCGCGGGGGTCGCAACAGAGACGTTAGAGATGCTGGAGGATGAACCCGGCCTGGAGGTGATTATTGTCCCCATCGGTGGAGGCAGTGGCGCAGCGGGCACTTGCATCGTAGCGCGTACACTCAATCCCTCGATACGGGTGATTGGCGTCCAGTCGGAGGCCTCTCCCGCGGCATATGAATCCTGGCGGCAGGGACGATTAGTAGAAATGGCTAACCGCACGATGGCCGAGGGGCTGGCGACCGGTAGGGCATTTGAGTTGCCACAGGAGATCATGAGACAAATGCTGCGCGAGTTCATGCTTGTGAGTGAAGAGGAGATTATGCAAGCCATGGTCTGGATGCTTGAGCGTGCTCATACGCTGGCTGAGGGGGCGGGGGCAGCCTCGCTGGCGGCTGCTTATCGCTTACGAGATGAGTTGAGGGGGAAGAAGGTGGGGATTGTGTGCTCTGGGGGGAATGCTTCTTTGGAGCAGTTGAAGAGGGTGCTGGTGCTGGCCTGAGGGCTATACATCCAATAAGAAAGAGGTCGCCGGCCGGCGACCTCTTTCTTATTGGATGTATTAATCTTAACCTACGCTACCTGACATTTCAAGCTGGATCAGGCGGTTCAACTCGACCGCGTATTCCATTGGGAGCTCTTTGGTGATTGGCTCAATGAAACCATTGACGATCAAGGAGTAGGCTTCGGACTCGTCCAGGCCGCGGCTCATGAGGTAGAAGAGCTGATCCTCGCCGACTTTAGAGACGGTGGCCTCGTGGCCGATCTCGGTCTGGTTCTCCTCGACGCGAATGGTCGGATAGGTGTCCGTGCGGGCATTCTCATCGAGTAAGAGCGCATCACAACGCACGTTGGACCTGGTGTGGTGCGCGCCGGGATTGACCCGAACCAGGCCGCGATACGAAGCTCGGCCCGTGCCCTTCGAAACCGACTTCGAGAGAATCTGCGAGGTCGTATGTGGGGCAAGGTGCGTCACCTTCGCGCCAGCATCCTGGTGCATCCCATCGCTGGCGAACGCCACCGAGAGAATGTCTCCGCGAGCGCCGGGTTCCATCAACAGCACTGCCGGATACTTCATAGTGACTTTTGAGCCAAGGTTGCCATCGACCCATTCCATGGTCGCATCCCTGTAGGCGGCGGCCCGTTTCGTCACCAGGTTATACACGTTCTTCGACCAGTTCTGGATGGTTGTATAGCGCACGCGCGCACCCTGCTGCACCTTGATCTCTACGACGGCGCTATGCAGGCTATCGCTCGTATAAGTCGGAGCGGTACAACCTTCTACATAATGCACATAAGAGCCGGGAGCGGCAATAATCAGGGTACGCTCGAACTGGCCCATGTTCTGGGCATTAATACGGAAGTAGGCCTGCAACGGTATCTCTACACGGACACCCTCTGGGACGTAAACAAAGCTTCCGCCGCTCCAAACGGCGCTATTCAGTGCTGCGAACTTGTTGTCCGTGTAAGGAATGACCGTGCCAAAGTGTTCCTTGATAATATCCGGGTAGAGGCGCAGAGCCGTATCCATATCGGTAAAGATAACCCCTAGCTTCTCCAGGTCCTCACGCACTTTGTGGTAAACCGCTTCACTCTCGTACTGCGCGGTCACACCGGCAAGGAACTTGCGCTCAGCCTCTGGAATGCCCAGGCGATCGAAGGTATCCTTAATCTCGGCAGGCACGTCTTCCCAGGTTTTGCCCTGCTCCTGGACTGGCTTGATATAGTAATAGATATTGTCGAAGTCTATTCCTGAAAGATCAGCACCCCAGGTGGGCATGGGGCGTTTCCAAAAGTGCTCAAGACTCTTGAGGCGGAACGCTCGCATCCAGCCAGGCTCGCCCTTCATTTCGGAGATTTGCTCAACAATCTCGCGGGTCAGTCCTCTCTCGGACTTGAATGCATAGTTTTCAGCTACATGGAAACCTGCAGTATAGGTGTCCTGTGCTACCTGATTTGTCTGGCTCATTCTATTTGCTCCATTTGCTGGCTGCTTTATCTCGTCGTTATCTCATATAGATAATACAGAAAGCGACTGCTCTCTGATAATCCTTAGTTAACTACTCGGATTTACTTGTATTATAGGTCTTTTAGTATGTGTTGTCAAGTTAATTGAGATGATTGGCGGGTGGAATGGGCCTCGCACCAAGTGGCGCGAGGCCCATTCCACCCGCCAATAGGTTCCAGGGTCTATGAATTATCGTGAAAATGTCTTTATTACGGCTAGGGGCTGGCGAATTCCTTGCAGGCCGTTTCAGGGGTGTTGGTCCGAATGTGAACCAGCGGTCTTTTTCTCAAACAGAATTGCAAGTGTTGCAAGTGTATCAGAGTATCAGGTGTATCAGGTGTATCAGGTGTATCAGACAAGTTTGAGTCGAGTCGACTCACTGTTTCAGCAGGGGCTGTGAATTATTGCTGAGAGAAGGCTACTTTGGGCTCTCCCACAAATTAAGTAAGCCTGCTTGCTTTCTCAGTTTCATCTCAGCTTTTTCACAGCTTCAGTTCAGAGAACTAAAATACAATTGTATGTGGGAAGGCACATCTCTCGTTACCATCTGGGTACCATCTAGTATGCTCTGTTGTCCTCAGTAGCTATTCTTCATAAGGCAAGGTCAATTTGGCCGAATCGTACTTGACAGCTTGAACAGTCCAAATCAAATCCGGTATTACTGTGAAGCGGCAGCAGACCACCTTCTTGTCGTACGACTTCCTGCTCAGCCTCAGCCCATAAGATGGGGTTCCTGTAGCAAGTGGACGGGAACCAACGTTAAGAGCATAAACTGGCTTGTGAAGGGGAACAAAGTGGCGTGAGCCATCCTTGTATTCCCGCTGATAATCCGCTTTCTCATCTATGCAAACAGGGCAATTGGTCTGAAATGGGCTGCTGATAATACGAGGTGAGATCTAAACGTTGTTTTTTTACCATCTGCTGCGGAACCCCTGGTAGGATGATCTCACTTGAAAGGAGGAGGGTCGGTGGCCATTCGTGTCTTAATTGCTGACGATCATAGTGTCGTGCGCGAGGGACTGCGCATGTTCCTGCAGCGCGACCCGGACCTGGAGGTGGTAGGGGAGGCGGCAGATGGAGCCGAGGCGATTCAGCAGGCCAGACTCCTGCGGCCCGATGTCGTGGTCATGGACTTGCTCTTGCCGGTCCTGGATGGGATGGCCGCGACCCGGGCGATCCGCAGCGAACTGCCGGAGACCGAGGTTCTCGCCCTCACCAGCATCCTGGGGAGCGCCTCGGTAGTCGAGGCGATTCGGGCGGGGGCGATTGGCTACCTGCACAAGGATACCCAGGCCGCCGAACTCCGCACAGCCATCAAAGCTGCCGCCGCCGGGCAGGTGCACCTCTCTCCCCAGGCCGCCGCCTATCTCCTGGGTGCCGTCCGTATGCCAGAACGTCCCGAACCCCTGACCCCGCGTGAAATGGACGTGCTTCGCTTGCTCGCGCAGGGGCAATCGAATAAAGAGATCGCCCGCACCCTGCATCTCGTCGAGGAAACCGTCAAAGACCATGTGCGTCATATTCTGGCCAAGCTTGGCGTTAAGAGCCGGACCCAGGCAGTACTCGCGGCGATCCGGTTGAGAATTGTTTCTCCCCAGTCGTGAGCGCAGGAGGAGGCACCAGATCATGCGTGGGCCGGGCCAGGATAGCAGCACGAATGCAGGCAGAGGGAGAACGCCGAAGCAAGACGAACGCGTCCCTATGCAGCAAGCAAGAGCAGCGCCAGGATGGCGACGTTCTGCCAGTGATAGTCTGCTGGCCATAGCAGGAGTCGCCCTGGTCACCGGCGTCATCGCTGCCACGCACCTGTACCCGCGCCTTCCGAGCAGCGCGTTGACCTATCTGCTCGTGATCGTCGCACTGGCCAGCACACGGGGACACTATGCCGCAATCCTGGCGGCGCTGCTGGCCAGCTTCTCCTTTAACTTCTTCCTGGCTCCCTCGCCCAACGAGTTTGCCTTCGCCGAGCTGGAAGACCCGCTCGATCCGGTGGTTTTCCTGGCAACGGCCATCGTGACTGGGCATTTGACCGCAGCACTGCGCCGTCATGCCGAGCAGGCGAGGCGCAGAGAGCGCGAAGCACGCCTCCTCTCCGAACATGCGCAAGAACTCGCCGCCCTTCAGGAACGCCAGCGCCTCGCTCGCGAGTTGCACGACTCGGTCTCCCAGGCCCTCTACGGCATCAGTCTGGGGACCCATACCGCCCTGGAAGCCCTCGAAAGTGATCCAGGCGAGGCAATCGCCCCGCTAGAGTACGTCATTACCTTGGCCGAGGTGGGCCTGGCCGAGATGCGTGCCCTGATCTTCGAGCTACGCCCCGAATCCCTGGCCACCGAGGGGGCCATTGCCGCGCTCACCAAACAGGTGGCCGTCTTGCGCTCTCGCTACAAACTCACAGTTGATGCGCAGCTGGGCGAGGAGCCGGCTCTCTCCCTGGAGCGCAAACAGGCGCTCTATCGCATCGCCCAGGAGGCTCTGCACAACATCGTCAAGCACGCGCGTGCTAGCACAGTCCTCCTCCGCCTGAACAGGCAGGACGGCAAGCTGATCTTAGAAGTATGCGATGATGGGAAGGGCTTTGACCCGACCGGGCCGTTCCCCGGCCACCTCGGGCTCCACTCAATACAGGAGCGTGCGGCCTGGCTGGGTGGCACCTGCTCCATTGAGAGCGCCCCGGCACAGGGTACATGTCTTCGTGTGCACATTCCCACACACGACGAGCCTGGGTCTGCTGTGGAAGAGGGCGAACGACACTGAGAAGAGACCCCTTACTTCCCCCTTTCGAGTGAGGTCCCCTATCCCCCCAAAGGGGGAACAAAAACACGCCCAATGAGGGTAGCCTTTTCCCATCTTGATCATTACACTAGAGAGAGAGTCACGTAAGGTGCCACGAAGTGCCAGAGGGCGGGAAATTCAGGCGGAATAGGCCTCTGAGGAGCACCAGAACGAAAAAACACGGTGAGCTACGAGATGGCTTCTCAGGCTAATCGATGAGGGAAGGAAGAGCAGTTCGTGACGCGGAAAATTCCCTGAAAAGACACGTGTTTTGCATCTATTAACGGAGCCTATCCTGAGAGGATGAGGACATTGACTGCGCCGGGAGGTCTCGAGCCATGATGCATTGGATCGTTGGATGGAGCCTGAAGTTCCGACTTTTCGTAGTTGCTCTCGCCGTGGCGATGATGTTCGTTGGTATCACCCAACTTCGCAACATGCCGGTGGACGCCTTACCTGAGTTCGCGCCCCCATATGTGGAGGTGCAGACCGAAGCCCTCGGGCTTTCGGCCCCCGAAGTAGAAGAATTGGTCACCCTCAACCTCGAGGAGTTGCTGAACGGTACGCCGTGGCTTCAAACCATGCGCTCCACGTCGGTCCCCGGGCTCTCGTCGATCACCCTCATCTTCCAGCCCGGGACCGACATCATCCGTGCACGGCAGTTGGTGAGTGAGCGCCTGAGTCTGGCGTATGCGTTGCCAAACGTGGCACAACCGCCTGTCATCCTGCCGCCCCTATCGGCGACGAGCCGGGCCATGATCGTCGGCCTGTCCTCGAAGCAGGTGTCTGCGATCGAGATGTCGGTGCTCGCTCGCTGGACTATTCGGCCTGCCCTGTTGTCCGTCCCCGGCGTGGCGAATGTGGCCATCTGGGGCATGCGGGACCGGCAGTTGCAGGTGCAAGTCGATCCGGCAAAGTTGCGAGCGAACCATATCACGCTCGATCAAATCGTCTCAACCACCGGCAATGCCTTGTGGGTGTCGCCACTCACCTTCTTGAACGCATCGACGCCCGGTAGCGGAGGGTGGATCGATGGACCCCAACAGCGGATCGAGGTCCGGCACGTCTTGCCTATCTCATCACCAAAGGACCTCGCCCAGGTGAATGTCGAGGATACGACGTTGAGCCTGGGTGACGTGGCCGCGGTAGTGGAAGATCATCAGCCGCTCATCGGGGACAACGTCCTCAACAACGGTCACGGCCTCCTGCTCGTCATCGAGAAGTTCCCAGGTGCCAACCCAGAGGATGTGACGCGGGGGGTCGAAGCAAAGCTCGCTGAGTTGCAGCCCGGCCTTTCCGGTATACAGATCGACACCAATATTTTCCGGCCAGCGAACTTCATCGATATGGCGATGGGCAACCTTACCTGGTCGCTGCTCATCGGCTTTCTTCTCCTGGTGCTCGTCCTTCTCGCCTTTTTTTACCACTGGCGTGTCGCACTGATCAGCCTGGTGGTAATCCCGTTGTCGCTGGTGACGGCGGGGCTTGTGCTTGACCTGCGCGGCTCCACAATGAACATGATGGTCCTGGCGGGGTTGCTGATCGCCGTCGCCATCGTCGTCGACGACGCGATCATGGACGTGGAGAACATCGTGCGACGTCTGCGCCAGCATCGCCTGGAGGGGAGCGACAGGTCAACGGCGAGCATCATCCTGGAGGCCTCGCTCGAGGTGCGCAGCGCCATGATCTTTGCAACGCTGATCATCCTGCTGGCGCTGTTGCCGATCTTCCTCCTAGGGGGCGTCTCCGGCGCCTTCTTCCAGCCGCTCGCCATCTCCTATGCGCTGGCCTTGCTGGCCTCGCTGGTGGTGGCGCTGACCGTCACGCCGGCGCTTTGTCTGCTCCTGTTGCGCAATGTCCCGCTCGAGCGGCGCGAGTCCCCCCTCCTGTGCTGGTTGCAGCGTGGTTACGAGGGGTTGCTCATGCGGCTTATTCGCGTACTTCGCCCGGCGTTTCTCGCCATTGGTGCCCTCGCCACCAGTGCCCTAGCATTGGTCGGCCTCGCGATGTTGCCCTCGCTTGGGGGAATGCCAACGCTCCCTTCGTTCAAGGAGCCAAATGTCATGATCCGGTGGCAGGCTCCGCCGGGCACGTCCTATCCTGAAATGGCCCGGGTCACGACGCTGGTCAGCCGCGAACTGCGGACCATACCGGGGGTGCGTAACGTTGCAGCCAATGTAGGGCGTGCCGTGCTGGGGGATCAGGTGGTCGATGTCAATTCCGCCCAGCTTGTGGTCAGCATCGATCCTGCCGCCAATTATGACGCGACGGTGGCTGCCATCCGCAAGGTGGCAGGCGGCTACCCCGGAATAAGGAGCGAAGTGCAGACCTACCTGAAGGAGGCCACCAGCCAGGTGCTGACGGGAACGAGCAACGATATCGTCGTGCGTATCTCCGGCCCAGACCTGGGTGTCCTGCGCAGCAAAGCCGAGGAAGTGAGGCGCGCCATTTCGCAGATCAACGGTGCCGTTGATGTGCATACGGAGCTGCAAGTCGAGAAGCCACAGGTGGATATCGAGGTGAACCTTGCCAAGGCTCAGCGCTATGGGCTCAAACCGGGTGATGTCCGCCGGGCGGCATCTACGTTGGTAGCCGGCATTGAAGCCGGGAGTCTCTTCGAGGAGCAGAAGGTGTTCCAGGTGGTCGTGTGGGGTACGCCACAGACGCGCTACAGTCTGAGCAGTATCCGTGATCTGCTCATCGATACGCCCGACGGCGGCCAGGTGCGCCTGGGGGATGTGGCCGACGTGCGCATCGTGCCGACCCCGAACCTCATCCAACATGAAACCGTCTCGCGTCGCGTCGACGTGGGGCTCAATGTGCGTGGGCGCGATCCCAATGCCGTCGTGAGTGACATTCAACAGCGTCTCTCGGCGATCAAGTTCCCACTCGAATACCGTGGGGCGGTGCTCGGGGGGTACCAGGAGCAACAGGCTGATCAGAGAAACCTGCTTATCTTCGGTCTCGCCGCTGCCATCGGAGTCTTTCTCCTCTTGCAGGCGGCCTTCGGGAGCTGGCGCCTGGCAGCGCTGGCCTTCTTCACTCTGCCATCAGCCCTTCTAGGTGGAGTGCTGGCGGCGTTCGCGGCTGGCAGGATGATCCCGTTCGCTTCGTTCGTCGGCCTGCTCGCTGTGTTCGGGATAGCAATACGCAGCATCATCATGCTGATCAAACACTACCAGCATCTTGAGCAGCACGAAGATAAGCCGTTCGGTCTCGACCTCGTTTTGCAGGGGACGCGGGAGCGGTTCGCGCCGATTCTGATGATCGCGTTAGCGGTGGGGCTGGCTCTCATGCCGCTGGTGATTTCCGGTAGCATCCCCGGTCAAGAGATTGCCAGCCCGATGGCCATCGTTATCCTGGGTGGCCTGGTCACCTCGACGCTGCTCAACCTGTTCGTTGTCCCTTCCCTGTACTTGCGGTTCGGTGCTAGATCGCACGCACGCGCCTCAATGGAAATTCCGCAAGTTCACCATGAAAGCAGTGAGGCGGCTATCTCTGAAGCTTACACGACGAGGAGGAATCCAGATGTGGCATAGAAATCGCTGGATGATTGCGGTACTGATTATCGCTGCTGCTCTCACACTTGCGGCATGTGCGGCACAGACGCCCCGGACGTCAGAAAGTCTCACCAGCAGCCCACCCGCCAGGGTCGAGCGTATTGTGGGGACGAACTTTAGTCGCGTGATCTTGACCGCGGAGGCGGCCAAACGGCTCGATATCCAGACAGCCCCGGTTCATGACGCGCAAGTTCGAGGGAAGCTGCGGAAGGTCGTCCCCTACGCTGCGGTGTTCTACGACCTGAACGGCGCAACCTGGGTGTACACGAACCTCGAACCCCTTAACTTCGTTCGCGCTAGCATTAGTGTCGACTACATCGATGGTGATCTGGCTGTTCTGTCGGATGGTCCACCCTCTGGCACCGAGGTGGTGACCGTCGGAGCGCCTGAGTTGTACGGCACTGAGTTCGGGGTCGGGCAATGATCGCGCAAGGAGGTCTTGAGCCATGTTACGTTGGATCGTCAGATCGAGCCTACACTTTCGCTTCCTGGTGATTGCTGCCGCCGCGGTGATGATGCTCCTGGGCACCAAGCAACTTTTCGGCCTGCCGGTGGATGTCTTTCCCGAGTTCGCGCCGCCGTATGTGGAGATTCAGACCGAAGGCCCAGGCATGTCCACCCAGGAGGTGGAATCGCTGATCACTGTCCCGCTGGAGAACTCGCTCAACAGCACCCCGCATCTCGACACTCTGCGCTCCAAGTCGGTTCCCGGGGTCTCAGCGATCACTCTCATCTTCAAGCCAGGGACCGACATCATGGAGGCACGGCAGTTGGTGCAGGAACGCCTTGCAATAGCGATACGTACGTTGCCATCTTGGGCAGTCATACCCTGGATGCTTCCGTTTTTGTCGGTGACGAGCCGGGTCATGCAGATCGGAATTTCTTCGAACACCTATTCCCAGACTGATCTGGCGATGACCACCTACTGGTCGATCAGGTGGCGCTTGATGGCTGTTCCCGGCGTGGCGAATGTCGTCATATGGGGCGACCGGTTTAAGCAGTTGCAGGTGCAAACTGATCCAGCAAAGTTGCAAACCTACCACGTGTCGCTGGATGAGGTGCAGGAGGTCACCTCGGATGCCCTGGACTACGGGTTATTGAAGTATACGAACGCAGCGAAGACGCGTGTTGGCGGGTTCATCGATACCCCCGCTCAACGGCTCGCGGTTCAGCACCTCTTGCCCGTCATCGGGCCGGAGGATCTGGCCAAAGTGCCCGTCCATGACAGGAGAAAGAGCGATGGCTCGCCGCTGACCCTGGGCGACCTGAGCCAGGTGGTGTGGGATCATCAACCGCTCATCGGGGATGCTGTCATTAACGACAGTCCCGGCCTCCTGCTCATCGTTGAGAAATTCCCATGGGGCAACACGCTGGATGTGACGCGGGGGGTCGATGCAGCGCTCGCGGAGATGCTGCCCGGTCTTCCAGGTGTACAGATCGATTCTACCATCTTCCGACCGGCGACCTTCATCCAGACGGCGATAGACGACCTCACCAGGTCGTTGCTCATCTCTTGTCTGCTCGTGATGCTGGTCCTCGCTGCCTTCCTCTTCGAGTGGCGTACCGCGCTGATCAGCATGATAGCGATTCCATTGTCGCTGGTGATAGCGGGGCTTGTGCTCGACCTGCGCGGGGCCACGATCAACACGATGATCCTGGCAGGTCTCGTAATAGCTATTGGTGGTGTTGTCGATGACGCGATTATCGACGTGGAGAACATCGTGCGGCGTCTGCGCCAGCACCGCAGGGAGGGAAGCAACCGGTCGACGGCGAGCATCATCCTGGAGGCCTCGCTCGAGGTGCGCAGTGCGATCATCTACGCGGTGCTAATTGATGTGATGGTCTTGTTGCCGGTCTTCTTCCTGGGAGGTGTCTCCGGTGCCTTCTTCCAGCCGCTTGCTATCTCCTATGCGCTAGCCCTGCTGGCCTCGATGGTGGTGGCGCTGACCGTCACGCCGGCGCTGTGCCTGCTTCTGTTGCGCAATGCCCCGCTCGAGCGGCGCGAGTCCCCCCTCCTACGCTGGCTGCAACGCGGTTATGAGGGGCTGCTTGGGAGGATCATCCGCTCACCGGGTCCCGCGTTCCTCACCGTCGGTGCCCTCGTGGTGATCGGCTGCTCGGTGTTGCCATTTCTTGGACAGTCGCTGTTCCCTACGTTCAAGGAGAAGGATTTCCTTATGCACTGGGTCACTACGCCGGGTACGTCCCCAAATGAAGTCGTCCGGATCACGACCCAGGTCAGTCGCGAGCTGCGCACCATCCCGGGGATCCGTAGCTTCGGCTCCCATATCGGGCGCGCTGTGCAGGGGGAGGAGATATCCGGTATCAATTTTGCCGAGAATTGGGTCAGCATTGACCCTGCCGCCGATTACGACACGACGGTGGACGCCATCCGCAACGTGGTCTACAGCTACCCCGGGCTGTATCACGATGTGCAGACCTACCTCAATGAGAGAATCGATGAGGTGCTGGTGGGATCGAGCGATCAGATCGTTGTGCGCATCTCCGGCCCTGATCTAGGCGTCCTGCGCAGCAAGGCTGAGGAGGTGAGACGCGCCCTCGCGCAGATCAATGGTGCCATTGACGTACATTCGGAGCTGCAAGTTGACGTACCACACATACAAGTCGAGGTGGACCTCGCCAAGGTCCAGCACTATGGACTCAAACCGGGCGATGTGCGCCGGGCGGCGGCCACATTGGTAGCGGGCACCGAAGTCAGTGACATTCACCGGGACGGAAAAGTGTACGATGTGATGGTGTGGGGTACGCCCGGGGCGCGCGATAGCCTGAGCAGTATCCGCAATCTGCTCATCAGCACGCCCAACGGCGGCACGGTGCACCTGGGGGATGTGGCCAACGTGAGCGTCCTGCCGACCCCAAACCTCATAGCGCGCGAAAACAACTCGCGTCGCATCGACGTGGGCCTCAACGTCAGTGGGCGCGATCTCGGTGCAGTAGTGAGCGATGTCCAACAGCGCCTTTCGGCGATCAAGTTCCCGCTCGAATACCATGCGGAACTACTCGGGGAGTACCAGGAGCGACAGACTGCCCAGCAGAACCTGCTCCTCTTCGGCATCGCCGCCGCCACCGGGGTCCTCCTCCTCCTACAGGCAGCCTTCGGCTCCTGGCGTCTGGCGACTCTGGCCTTCTTCACCCTACCGTCGGCCCTGGTGGGAGGGGTGCTGGCAGCGTTCGCGACTGGCGGGGTGATCTCGATGGGGTCACTGGTGGGATTCTTCACGGTGTTCGGAGTTGCGGCACGCAACGGCATTATGCTGATCAATCACTGTCAGCATCTTGAGCGGGAAGAAGGTGAACCCTTCGGTCTCGGGCTTGTGCTGCGGGGAGCGCGGGAGCGGCTCGCGCCGATCCTGATGACCGCGCTAGCGGCGGGGTTGGCGCTCGTGCCCCTGGTGATCTTCGGCAACATCCCCGGTCAAGAGATCGAGTACCCGATGGCCATCGTGATCCTGGGTGGTCTGGTCACCTCGACGGTGCTCAACCTGTTCGTCGTCCCCTCCCTGTACTTGCGGTTCGGGAAGAAGGATCTGCTTTCCCGTCGCAGCGCCGGGTAGTCGATCGGCAGCGGGGATGCACCGAGACCCGCTCTATTGAGGTTAGTTGTGGCATGAACGACTATCTGGCTTTCACCTTTCTTCTTCAAAGGAGATCTGCCTAGCAATAATTCACAGATCCTGAATAGCGGTCTGTTTTGTGCTTGACGATCTTATTATGACTTGCTATTATGAGTGATGACATTTGGAGAGAGCTAGTTCTCCAGATGAGACTGCGCCCGTAGCTCAGTGGACAGAGCAATCGCCTTCTAAGTGATTGGCCGTGGGTTCGAGTCCCGCCGGGCGCGCCTTTTTTATGCCAGGCCAGCCACGCCGTTAGCCTACAGCCTGCCCTGCTCCTCTTTCGCCACATCAAGACGCAGAGCATAAGCCTCACCATGTCGCTCTACACCCAAATGAAATTGTCCCCGTTCTCCTTCTCCGTATGGCCCTTTCTGTTTCAGACTAGACGCAACCTCAGCAATGTGAGCGAATGCGCGGGAAATGTATATGTGAAACTTTGCCCATTCACTTCCAACGTTTGTTGGCATACCGAGACCGCCTCAGGCTCATCAAAGGAGTTGATAACACTTGGACTCGCCCCATTCACCTCATAAACCTCAGCCCCAACAAGCGAACCTGCATCCGTCAACTGAACTGTACTTGTGTGGGCATGCTCCTGGTCACGATTCACCACCGCCAGTGCAAGCACATTTTCAGCTTCATAATAGGTCCCCGCCGCATCCAACAACTGAAACGGCCCTAAATCCAGAATCCGGTGATGGTGCCAGGCAGGAATTTCCTCTCGCAGCAGTTCGTAACGTTCGCTCTCAACATACACATCCAGCGCAATCCCCTGCATGTACTTCGCGTAGAGCAGCAGCGGGAAATAGATCGTTTGGAGGAACAGACCATCCTTACTGGTGAAAATAGGAGAGAGCGCATTCACCATCTGAGCAAGATTCGCCATCCGTACCGTGCGACAATGCCGGATAAAAATATTGAGGTACGTTGCAACCGCCAATGCATCGGCAAGAGTGTAGCGTTCCTCCAACACTCCCAACTCAGGAGCTTCGCGAAACCAGATATTCCACTCATCATACGCAACATAGATGGGATGCTTGATATCCTGTTGATAGCGAACGCGATCAATCACCGCCTGGCAACTCTTCAGCGCCCGCTCCGCTTGGTGAGGCAAGAAGACATTGTTATAGTACTCATTACTGCCCGTATAAATATGAATGCTATGGAAATCTACAAAAGGAGCCAACGCCTCCAAAACGATCCGATCCCAGTCATCCCAGCCGGTCATCCCACAACTAACCAGCTTGATGCCAGGATCAGTCCACTTCATCACCTTCGCAAACTCTCGCGCCTTCTTGCTATAATCTACGGCATCAAGAGCGCCGATCTGCCAATTCCCATACATCTCATTGCCCAGCCCCCAGTACTTCACCTTGTAGGGCTCTTCTCGTCCATGCTTACGACGCAGAATAGCCCAGTACGTATTGCCGGTACCATTGCAGTACTCCACCCACGCCTGCGCCTCATCGATCGTACCATTGCCCATATTGACACAGATATACGGCTCAATATCGAGCAGTTCGCAGTATTGCAAGAACTCATTGGTACCGAAACGATTGGACTCCTCAGCATGCCATGCCAACTCCAAACGTGGTGGTCGTTGCTCTACTGGCCCCACACCATCAAGCCAGTGATAGCCACTGACAAAATTACCGCCCGGCCAACGCAATACAGGTATCCGCAGCGCCTCCAGAGCCTCTATAACATCGCGCCTGAAGCCATGTTCATCACTGAGCGGTGACCCCTCATCAAATATCCCGCCATAAATACACCGCCCCAGGTGCTCAATGAACCCTCCATAGATTCTCCTATCCACGCTGCCAATCCTGCGATCCAGGTCAATTTTGATCTTCGCCACGCTTTATCTCCCGTTCAAACCCACCGTGCTCTCACGCAAATGCCCACCGCATCTTCACAGCGATCCGTCGTTCTCACCGTTACAATGGTGCGACCGGCCTCAAACTCGTCTTCGTAGTAGAAAGAAGTCAATTATCCCTTTACGGATGTTTATATAAAAACTGCTCGATTTCGGCAAGTTCCGATGTCGTAGTATTGACGATCAGGCCCAATACAATCGCCCTTGACACCAGCAGCGCAGATACATACAGTTATATCATCCACTTGAGTATATGATATCAGGAATCACTCTTCCAGTGGACGCTAGTTGGACTACCTGGTAATGGCTGGCAGGATGCAAACCTCAGTCGAAAGGAGATTCCACGATGAGCGAAATAGAACATATCCTGGCCGTGAAGAATAAATTGGGCGAAGGCCCTGTATGGAGTCAGCACGAGCAGGCATTATACTGGGTCGATATCGAAAACAGCCGCTTTTACCGCTTTTATCCGGCAACAGGGAAACACGAATTCTTTGATGTTGGCGTACCGGTAGGAGTTTTAGCCTTAAGAGCCTCGGGCGGCCTGGTCATGGCAACGAAGAATGGTTTCGCCTTCTGGGATCCACAAACCCAACAGCTTCACTTTATTGGAGACGCCGAGGCAGATAAACCTCACAACCGCTTTAATGATGGAGCCGTCGATTGCCAGGGCCGTTTCTGGGCCGGAACAATGTGCGAAGTTCCGGCGGTACGTAAAGGTGGTGAAGGGAGCCTCTACCGCCTTGATCCCGATGGCTCTATTCACCTGATGGAAACAGGCCTTACCATATCCAACGGCATTGGTTGGAGCCCTGACAACCAAATCATGTATCTTACCGACTCACCTCAGCATGTGATCTATGCCTATGATTTCGATCCTGCAACAGGCACCATCACAAATCGCCGACCCTTCCTACATACACCTGAGGAAGAAGGTGTTCCAGATGGCCTTACCGTTGACAGCGAGGGCTACATCTGGAGCGCTCACTGGGGCGGCTGGAAGATAACGCGCTATGATCCTACTGGAAAAGTAGAGCGAGTCATCTCACTTCCAGTACCACATCCTACCAGTTGCACATTTGGCGGCCCAGATTTAGATGAGCTATACATCACCTCTGCCTGGACTGAACTAGGCGAGGAACAAAGAAAGAACCATCCCTTGGCTGGTGATCTTTTTCGACTCAAAACAGGTGTTAAAGGGCAAGTACGACCGAAATTTGCCGGATAGATACATGCATTATGGTCACTCGCAAGACTGCCTCATGTCTATTCTGTAAGTGCTCAATGAAAGGAGTGAAGCCGCTAGAGAACATTCCTTCCTTTTGACAGCAGTTGTCTCCACTGAAGGCCTTGGCAGCTCTAGAAATTGGAGCATGGCATTAATGAAAGCTCTAGTCATTACAGCACCTGAACAGGCCAGCCTGACTGAAATGGAAAAGCCTCAGATTAGCCCGGAGGACGTGTTAATCCGTTCGCGTGCAGTGGGAATTTGTGGCAGCGACGTGGAACTCTACCGGGGCATCCGGCCAGCCGACTACTACCACTACCCCGTTATTCCTGGTCATGAATGGGCAGGTGAGGTCGTCGCAGTTGGTGAAAGAGTGCATAACATATTGCCGGGCGACAAGGTAGTATCTGAGGGTTTTCTCTTCTGCGGTACCTGTCGCAACTGCCGCATGGGTTTGACCAACCTGTGTGAAGCCGGCTACGACGAAATCGGCTTCACGCGACCGGGTGGAATGGCTGAATACGTAGCCGTTCCAGCACGACTGGTACATACGCTGCCTCCCGATTCCTCTCTCGAGCAAGCCGCCCTGCTAGAACCCACCGCCGTAGTAGTGCATGGCTT
>WNGG01000523.1_pt1 | contig 56115 bp, 35 predicted proteins | sample 5400661 | NCBI WGS metagenome assembly WNGG01 (sample SAMN13153372, study PRJNA577476) | soil metagenome | isolation source: 100 cm soil or saprolite under Garry oak tree replicate 1 | place: USA:California | collected 2016-06-15
GTGTCGTGGCGACGCCGCGGAACGTCTTGGCCTCCGTGACGGTGCCGACGACACCCCTGGTGACGGCGTCGGACGGGAAGGTCACGGTTCGCATCATCTATCCGTCTCCCATCACCTACCCGATCATGCGCCTCTACCGCAAGCTCAACGCCGTGCAGGATTGTCAGGCATATCAGCTGCTGGCGACTTTGTCGACCGGCGGCGTTCTCTGTCCGAACAGCCTCTGCTCCCAGGACTTCACGGACGGCGGCGTCACCAACGCTGCGGCCTACGACTACGTCGTGACCAACGTCACCGGTGGCGCGCAGGGCAGCGAGTCCGGCTATTCGAAGCCCGCGCTGGCAATCCCGGTGCCGAGCCCCATGTCATATATCGAGTGCGTCGAGGACCTGCGCGGGAGCGACCTGTCGTCGTGGAGGGACGGAGCGGAGAAGATCTCCAGTACCAGCAATTACAAGCGGCTCAAGGTGCGCGTGCAGCGGCCCGGGATCAAAGAATACCAGCCGCTGATCTCCACGACCGCGGCTGGCACCCTCGGCTTCCTCAGGGGCTATCACCTCTACGACTTCTACACGCCCCTCTATTGGGGCTATGGTGACGAGTCGAGGATCAAGCCGGTCGCGGTCGACCTCGAGAAGGGGCAGTGCACCATTCAGTCGGCGAACCAGGGCATCTCATGCCTCGAAAACGACACTTCGAGCGCCACCTGCCCGTCGGGCATGACCTGCGTGACGCCGCCCTACCCGCATTGTGCCCTCCAGACCGACCGACGCTGCTATTGCCAGACCACTCCGTGCAGTGACACGACGAATTGCACTTCCGCTGGCGACTACTGTACCGACACGCCCGCCCTGATCGGTTTCTGTGCCGGTCGTAATACGATGTCCTGCTGGACGACTAATGATGTCTGCTCCGGAACTTGCCTCACCTATGACGGCAGCAACTGGTTTTGCTCCAACGACCCAACGACTTCGTGCGGAGGAAGCAATTTCGCGTGCTACTTCGGCGCGTGCACTAACGTCCACCAGTACGACGGTTATCTCAACCAGTTCGCCGACGGCGGATTCAACACGTATACCTCGGTGATGCAATCGTATCTACAGGTTGGTGCTGACCACGGCTGCGTGACGATGAAGGCCGTGTACAACGTCTATGCCAACGGTCAGTGGCAGCGCGTCGAGTCGGGCTACAGCGATAACTTCAGCATTTCTCCCGGGGATCCATTCATGCGCTGCGCTCACCACACCCCCGCTCTCTTAAACAGCGATATTTTCCCGGGCTGCCGCGCTCCTTCTGACCAACCACCGCAGCCGCTCCAGGCGCCGACAGCCACCTCGACGTCCGCTGACACGATCACCGTGACGTGGAGCCCCGCCGGCGCGTGCCGTCCCGCCTCATACCAGACCTGCTGTCCCCCAGGTGCTACCTGCTCATGGCTGCCGCCGCCGTGCCCCACGACACCCCAAGAAGTTTGCGTAGCGACCCCGGACTATCCAGGGGCCGCGCTTGACGGCAACGCCGGTCACTGCGTCCTGGCCAGCCCCGCCGCCTGCGATGCGTCGCACCAGTGCCCCTCCAATCAGACTTGTGAGACCGGAGGCGTGGACGGCTACTACATCTATGCCACCGAGAAGTACCAGTCGGGGACGGGCACGCCGAGTAACCCGCAGTATCATTTTGCGCCGTACCGGCCAGCGGCGACGGTGGACAAGAACACCACGCAGTACACCTTCAAGGGGATCGCGCCGGACTACACGACTGGGTCGTCGGCGGTCCCGACGCAGTTCTCGTTCCGCATCGCGACCTTCGCCAACGGGGGCAAGATCGGCGAGATGTCGCCGGCCTCAGCCTTCGTCACGCCGATGCCCTCCACGGCGGACATGCCGGCGCCCCAGAGCCTCAAGGCCGATGCCTTCGCCACGGGTTGGATTTCCCTCAGCTGGCTGCCGGGGGCGACGTACAACACGACCAACACGAAATTGAGTACCTATCAGGTTCTCCGCTCAACCACGCCGGGGGGGCCTTACGCGCTGCTGACGACAACCCAGGGGACAGGGTGGTTCGACAGCACGGCCCTGCCCAATGTGGACTACTATTACGTCGTGAAGGCGCTCAGTACCAAGAACTATCTCTCGGACCCGTCGCCGGAGGTGGCGGCGCGGGCGGTACCCTCGACGCTGCCGGCCGACCAGCCTCTGCGGCCCCCTGTCGCGTTCAGCGCTCAGGCGCCCAATCCGAACAATCCGAACGACTGGGCCTACATGGATCTATCGTGGTGCCCGAACGCCACTTCGGAGGGAGTGACCGGCTACCGCATCTTTCGTAGCAAGCAGCCGCGCGGGCCTTACACGCTCATCACCCCGAACCGGGACGCCTCGCCTCTCTGCCTGGACGGCCAGCATCGCTGCGAAATCACCGGCCCCAGCGACGGCCCCTATTCCATGTCCTTACCAGCCGCTGCTCCGACTGGCTGCACCGTCGGCAATTACAGCACCTGCCGGTTGATCGACAAGACGGTGACCAAGACGCCACTGGACGGCGACTATCCTAGCCAGGCAGCAAATTACGTCTACTACTATGTCGTGACGGCCGTGAAGAGAAACGGTTCGGGGGCGATCGTCTCCGAGTCGGGCTACTCACTTGAGAACCAAGGCTGGCCGAATTATTGCAACGGTACTCTCGACAGCTGCGGCCGCTTCGATCCGGACGTGATACCGCTGCTGCCGTGCACCCTGCCGCAGACGTCTTCACTCCAGCCAGATCCCGCGGCCGCGGCTCCTGCCGAAGACCCACGTCAGGCTTCGAACGATCCCCGGACCGCGCCGTACCGGACGATCGGCGCCCCTCCCAGTGGAGGTGGTGGTGGCCCATCTCCACAATCTCCTACTCTTGCTGCCCTGCCAACCCCGGCGCCGATCCCGAGGCTGATCCTGTTCCACCTAGATCACCTAGGTACGCCGCGCGTTCTGACAGACAGTTCGGGCGTCGTCATCAGCACCCACCACTACATGCCATTCGGAGACGAGCGTCCCGTCCAGCCTCAGAACAGCACCAACACCCGGCAGTTCACCGGCCACGAGAGGGATGCCGACAGCGGGTTGGATTACATGTTAGCGAGGTACTACAGTAACTCCCTCGATCGGTTCATGAGCCCTGACCCCAGTCGCCTCGGGGTTGATCGGCTGAATCCTCAGAGCTGGAATCGGTACACATATGCCCTCAACAACCCGATCAACAATTTCGACCTCAATGGGCTCTACGAGGAGAACTTCCACTACGGTTGGACGTACTTCCTAGCGAAGCAGGCCGGGTTCACCGAGGAGGAAGCGAGAACCATAGCTAAAGCGGACAATGATATGGACCATGGCAAGACAAGCCCCCTTCGTATTGGGAGCGCCGGTGAAGAGAATCGGCGGCTCTATCACGGTTTCGAGGCGGACCGCAGCCAGGCGCGAAACGCATCCCTCAGCGCCAATGACTTGATCACTCTGGGACAAACGCTGCACCACTTTCAGGATACGTTCTCTCACGAAGGGTTTGGTACTGGCACGGGACACTTCTGGAGTGGCCACGGGCCAGACATTCTTAGCAACGATGTCAGCAAGGCTGTCGACGCTGCTCTCCAAACCTTCGAGATTCTGAGTAAGAAGGCGACTGAACGAGGTGAGGAGGGTTTTGGTGCTCCCGATGTTAATTTGCTCAGAGCGATGGCTGTCCGAGATGCGAACGTGCTGAACTACAATCCCGCAACCAACACACTCACGTTAGAGGCCAGTAAGGGCGACGCGCAGGCCCTGGCAAACGATCTCAAGAAACAGGGCTACACAGTGGCGATCAACGGAGTGATCCAATAGTATGCACACCAGATCGAGGACGGCCTTCCTGGTGTTAGCAGTTGTTCCGCTGTGGACGTTGTGGAGCACCCCCACGTCAGGTCAATCGCAGGGGCCGACTGACAGGACGCGACTGCTGGTGCAGCGCATCGACGAATACTACCGGCTATTCCAGCATGGCGACTACGACCGCGCGTATGAACTGCTTGGTCACGAGTGGGCGAGAGGTGGCAGTGACAGGAAGGATTGGAATCGGACCACCCGAAAGATGGGGAAGGGGATCAAGACACTGGGGTGGGAGATCAAGCAGATCTGGGTCTCTGGCGATCGCGCCAAGGTTCGCATGATCTTGCGCGCCAGGGTGAAAGAGTCGGCGTCGGAATGGAAGGAAACTTCAGAAGTACACGATGACTTTTGGGTGTTCGAGAACGATGGTTGGTACTTTATCCCGATCCATCCAGGCGACTGGGACGAAAGCAAGGCGGTAGAGGTGCCAGTACCGGCCGCGCGAGAGTCTCTCAAGATCAACATCAAGGAAAAGGAGTAACGGAGATCCGATTGAGATGACGAGCGCACCCCCTGGATCTTCGCCTCCTCAGCGGGGCATTCTGCGTTAGTGGTAGGTGCTGTGAATCGGTGCGCTGCGTGCTCCCTGCTCGCTGACCGGGACTCATGCCGACGTGGCCCTCCGCGCGGAGCGCTCCGGTCCACGCAGCATAAGAGGCGCTTGGGCGGGACACGCACCCCGGAGCAGGCACCGCGCGTCCATCACGGTGCCTGCACCCGGGGGGAAGCGGGCGTCCCAGCACTACCCCCGTTGCCGGCCTCCGCTGCGCTCCGCGCGGTGGTAGAATCCGCCCCAACCGGCGCTTGCTCCAGCCCGGCGGGTGCAACGCTCGTCCCGCCCGAGGGCCCGCGGCTATCCGTGGCCGGCCATCGAGGTGAGAATGATGCCCGACATTTTCGCTACGGTTGCCGCCAACGTAGAAGGCAACGATCGCCTGCGAGTTCCTCAGCGGGACGGCTTCGTTGCCGTCCGCGACCACTACGGGCGCCAGGGAGCAGACCGAGAGGTCGGCGTCGTCCTGCCCGTCGGTTGCGGGAAATCCGGTCTCATCACGCTGATCCCGTTCGCCGTCCGCGCCCGGCGGCTCCTGGCCATCACCCCCTACGTCCAGCTCGCCGCTCAGCTCTACAGGGACTTCAACTTCGGCAACCCGGATCTCTGCTTCTACACCCGGTGCGCGGTGCTTCCCGGCCCCGACTACCCCGAGCCGGTCGAGATCCGTGGTGACAGGACCAACATCGGCGATCTCCGCGACGCCGACGTCGTCATCACCAACATCGGGCAGCTCCAAGGCGGCGAGAACCGATGGCTCGCCGAGCTTCCTCCGGACTTTTTCGACCTGATCGCGTTTGACGAGGGGCATCACAGCGTCGCGAACACCTACGAGACGCTGAAGCGCGCGTTCCCCGGGGCCCGGATCATCAACTTCAGCGCCACGCCACACCGCGCGGACGGGCGACTCATGCCGGGTGAGGTCATCTACACGTTCCCGGTTCGGGACTCCATCGCTGAAGGCTACGTGAAGGACCTGAAGGCCCTGGTCCTGAACCCGGGGAGCCTGCGGTACGTCCGGCGTGAGGACGATCGCGAGGTGGAGGTCGATCTCGATGAGGTCCGGCGTCTCGGTGAGGACGACGCCGACTTCCGCCGGAGCATCGTAACGTCGGCGGAAACGCGCGACACGATCGTCGACGCGTCGATCCACGAGCTGCGGAGGCTCCGCCGGGAGACGGGAGAGCAGCGCCTCAAGATCATCGCGTCGGCGCTCAATCGGGAGCACTGCATCGACATCGTCGAGGCCTATAAAGGGAAGGGCCTGCGTGCGGCCTACGTTCACAGCATGGAGGGGTCCGCCAACGAAGGGGTCCGCAAGAGGCTCGAGAACCACGACCTCGACGTGGTCGTCCAGGTTCGGATGCTCGGCGAAGGGTTCGACCACCCGTACCTGAGTATAGCGGCGGTCTTCAGCATCTTCCGGTCCCTCTCTCCCTTTGTCCAGTTCGTGGGGCGCGTCATGCGCTCCATCATGCCGAACCGGCCGGGTCACCCGCTGAACCAGGGCACGGTCATCTATCACGCCGGAGCGAACGTCGCTCGGCGCTGGGAGGACTTCCGCGAGTTCAGCGGGGCCGATCAGGAATACTTCGGGCAGTTGCTTCCCGAGGAGGAGTGGAACTTCGGTGACGCGAGAGAGATCCGCATCGAGCCAGAGATCCCGGGGCAACGCGGGTACCACAGGGCAACCGTTGAGATCCGAGCGCAGGACGATGTCACCATCGAGACGGTGCCGCTTATCGAGCGGGACTCGGAGGCGCTTCGCGCTCTCCAGCTCCTCACGGATCGCGGGTACTCCGACGAGGAGATCCAGAGCGGACTCCGCCGCATCCGCGGTCCCAAGTGGGCAGTCCGCGAGGCGGCCCGCTGGGCGCTCGACGAGCAGGTCCGCAACGCGGCAGGCGAGATCCTAAGGCGTCGCGGGGTGAGCCATCGTGGTCGTGATCTCGACCCCGCGACCGGCCGCGAGAACTTCGTGGTCATGAAGACGACCATCGATCACCACGTCATGGCGGCGGTGGGCCATCGCCCCGGTGAGCGCCACGACTACACGCGAGAGGAACTCGAAACCATCCGGGCCCGGTTCGAGGAGCTCGTCACCCAGGCAGAGCGCGAGGTGTTCGATGGCCGCTAAGTCCCTCCTCCGCTTCCCGAGGAAGCTGTGCGTCGACACGGCCCAGCGGGCTCACGACTGCCAGAGCGGCCCGCATCGCATCGTTGCAGGTCAGCGCCGCCTGAAGGTCTTCACGGACCCGCGCTCTCCGGACCACTACTGCGCTCCCTGTGCCCTGAAGATCATCGAGAACGACACCGCGAGGCTCCAGGATCTCGCCGCTGTCCTTCGGGGCACCACCTAATCGCTTCGCTGTCGCCGAAGGTGCCGCCTGACACTCCTACTCCGTTCTGATCACTTCTCGGTGAACCCCCTCGCCCCCGCCACGCAGCGCGACGGTCGGCGACCAGCCGAGGCGTTGCCGTCTCCCAAGCAGGGCTCGCGCCGGCCGAGACGGTCGAACAGCTCAATCGTTGAAGGTCTTCCAGATCCTTCCCCAGCGGGATCTGACCTGAATGTTCCCGTCAGGCAGGCCGTAGATTCTGCATCTGACACCCTTGTCGAAGGAATGGAGGAAGACGTCACCGTTACGGTGCCTTCCCTTGACCTTCCCAAGCAGGAGGGCGGACCGGTAAATAGTGACGCGGCGCCGGCCCGGGACTCCAGCTCGGCGCCACGGGATGCGTTTCCTAGGTTTCCGGCCAGGCATTCTCCGTGAGTTTCTCCGTGCCTTTCGCCGTGGTATGCGCTGTCTCGAACGTAGGATTTTGCTATTCTTTCCTAGGTTCCAGGCGTGGAGGCAAGTCTCCTCGAACCTACTGCGGTGACAACATGCTCTCAAGATTCTTCCTCGCCTGCTCGAACCCCGGATCGATCCTGAGCGCCTTCTCGAAATCCACCCGCGCCTTCCCTCGCTTGCCCATCTTGATGTACGCCAGCGCCCGGTTGTTCAGCGCCCACACGTCGCTGGGGTAGAGCCGCAGAGACTTCGTTAAGAGTCGGGCCGCCCTCCGGTAATCGCCGTTCTTTAGCAGGTCGCTCGCGTAGTTGTAATAGGGCGCCGGGAAGCGAGGGGCCAGGTCGATGGCCCGTCGGTATTCCTCTGCGGCCTGCGTTACCGATCCCCTGCGCGAGTAGATCACGCCCAGGTTGTTGTGCACCTGAGCTAGAAACTCCTCAGCGCTCAGGTTGCGCATGAAGACGCCCTTCCGGATCGATTTCTCGGGAATCCTCTCCGCCAGGATGAACTGTTCATCAGGGACCCGGGATCCCGACTGCAGGGTTTCGATGTTGATGCGCGTCACACCGTCGTCGTAGCGGACGAAGACGTGCGAGGGGGTGGCGACAGCGTAAATGGGCAGGCCGAGCCGCTCGGCGAGCGCGAGGTAGAGCGAGGTGATGCCGACGCAATACCCCTGCCTGCGATCGAGAACACGGGCCAGCAGGAGGTTGTCCGGGTCGGCGAGGTCGGACGCGGGCCTGATTCCGAACTGGTCGATGATGAACCGGTTTAAGGACTCTATTCGGCTGACCGCGTCCCTCTGGGCGTCGACCAAGCCGCGGGCCTGATCTGCCAGGCGTTCCAGTCGCGCCCTCAGGGCGCCTGCACTGTTCGCCGGCGGACAGACGTCCGGACACCCAGTTTCAGCCGCGATCAAGCGCTCGAGGAGGCTGTTCGCCTCGGCGCCGCCCCATGTCTCCCGAGGCTGCAGAGCCAGCATGAGAGAGACCAGGGCCAGCAATCTGCGGGTGATTACCCCGCATGACGCCTCGAGTCTCATCTTCCGATCATGGGACCGTTGCCAGAGACTCTCGGCAATTGCGACAAGCGCGAACCTTCCCGCTTCCTGAGTCATCTTCTCGGAGTCTCAGAAGGTCCACCGAGACTTAGAGGCCCCGTACAACCGCACCGCGCCTCAGGCGTGCAGCCATGGCTGCCCATCGGTACGCTACTGTGATGCATCAGCTAACGCCGTGATCTGTAGCCCTGCCTCACCCAAGATCAGGAATAAGGTGCGCTGCTGTCCGCGCTCGCTAAACGGGACTTATGCCGACGTGACCCTCCGCGCGGAGGGCTCCGGTCCACGCGGCATAGGAGGCGCTTGGGCGAGATGCGCTCCCCCCTTGCGCCGGTCTTCGCCACGCTCCCCGGCGGGCCGCCGCACGGCGCTGCGCGCCGCACCCCTCACCGCTCACACGATCTCCAGCCGCCGGTCCGGAACGACGGTATCACCTCGCCAGACTCCGTCTGGCTCTGAGCCCGTCGCCTGAAGCATCGTTGTGCCGCCATTGATTAGGAGGCGCTGATGATGGATGCTGCATTTCGCCGATTCCGCCGGGACGCTGCTCTTCATTGCGCACGATGGCGATCGCTCATCGGAGCGACGCTGGATATTCTTCCCTTCAGTCTCCTCGATTCACGTTCAGCGCATCATATCGCGGTTTGATCTGAAGGGGGAGCTCGTCGCAGGGCCTGCGGAGCCTATGGTCGGCGCGGTGTGAGCGCCGTCCAAGGACCTCGACGCGGCGCATGAGCGGCGGAGCGCTTGCCCTCGGTCGGAATCAGGCGTATACAGTTTGATAAAGCCTGTGAAACGCGGCGGGGGTAGCATCCATGGCCGGCCTGTCCACGCGTCGAGGCATCCATCGGTTCCTGCTGGTCGGTTCTGTCTGCACGATTCTCGTCTCACGCGCTGCGGGAGAGGCGGCACCCCGTCCCCACTTCACGATCATCTCGGCCGAGTACCGCGACCTCGACGGGGACCGGGACATCTACCCGGACACCGGCGAGACGGGGCGGGTCGCCGTCACGCTTCGCAATGATGCGCGGGCGTTGACCGGGGCGACCTTCGTCCTGGTCTCGTCCGATCCCGGAGTCGACTGCATCACCGAGCGCAGGGTGAGCCTCGGAAGCCTGGCTCCCGGCCAGACGGTGATGGTCGGCAGCCTCGACCCGTTGCAGCCCGGCTTCACGTTCAGGGCCAGCGACGCTCTGAACAGCGCCTCGGGCGCCGACCCGGCCCGGATCGAGCTCTGCCTGCGGCTCGCGGCCAACGAGATCCAGGGGCTCTCCGACCCTGTCTGCTTCACTCTGATGGCAGACCTCGACGCGCCGCCGGGAGCGACGCAGACCTTCATCCCGGGTCCGGACGGGATCACGCCTTCGTCGGACGACGGCACGCTTCTCGAGACCTTCGACGTCGATCGCGACGGGGACGGCCTGTTCACGGTGAACGACACGTTCCGGATGATCGATGGCGGGACCGGCCTCACGACCCACGGCATCTACATGCGCGGCAGCAACGACACCAGCCAGTTGGGCGTCATCGCCGGCGTCGCCTGCGGCGGCTTCAGCGTGCCCGCGGACGGCAACCCGGGATGCATTCTCAACCCGGCCTACCCGATGGACTGGCATCTCCATTGCCCGCCGAACTCGCTCCGATGCCCGAACGTCGAGACCGGAAGTTGCCTGGGCGGGTGCTCCTACGCCACGCCCTCCGACGGCCAGAAGGCCTTCTCGGCACCCAATTCGCTTCACATGGGGGCTCACTTCGATCTCGGCAGCTCGCTCATCGGGGACACGACGCATCTGAGGAGCCTCCAGGCGTTCGTCTCGAGCCCGATCAACCTCGCGGTCTACCCGCGACCGGGGGACCTGGTGCTGTCAATGTGGCAGATCGTCGATCTGATGGACAACACCGCGTTGGGGCCGGGGAACGATTTCCAGTGCTTCGATTGCGGTGACGTGCAGGTGCAGCTCGATCGCGATCCCAACCCGGCCGTGGACGACTGGGGTCCCTGGGAGAAGCTGGCGCCGTTCCAGAACGTCTACGATCACATGAGCAGCGCCTGGAGCGCCCTCATGCCGGTCGGCTACTACTGCCTCTTCACTCCCGCCGACGCCGGCGGTGCTGCACCGGCGACACGGGGCGACCATGAGACGATGTGCTTCCCTCAGGGGGCCTGGTCGCGCTGCGGCAGCGCCCGAGGCACGACGTCGCAGGCGGTGTCCGGCTGCGCCGGGCCGGGAGTGGTCGACCTGTCAGGCGCCGGTGTCTGGGTCGAGACGAAGTTCAACCTCGCCGACCATCTCGGCCAGAGGATCCGCATTCGCTGGATCGGGAGCACCTGGATGTTCGACAGCGTCACCGACAGCTACTTTGCCGTCGGGAACGGCTGGCCTCCCACCCTAGAGGACGACGGCTGGTGGCTCGATGACATCACGATCACCGGTGTTGTAACGTCACAGGTGTCGCCGTCTCCCGATGACGATCCCCCTCCGGCCACGTCATGCCCGGCCCTCTGCGCCGACGTCGACGGGGACGGCTACGGCTCGCCGGGGAGCACGATCTGTCCGGCCGGATTTCTGGCCGACTGCAACGACCTCGACGCAGCCGTGCACCCGGGCGCGACCGAAGCATGCGACGGGATCGACGACGACTGCGACGGCGTGATCCCCGCCGTCGAGGCCGACGCCGACGGAGACGGATGGCGCGTCTGCGGGGGGGACTGCAATGACGTCGACCCGACGACTTTCCCCGGTGCCTCCGAAGTCAACGACGGACGGGACAACGAGTGTCCGGGCGACCCTGGATTCGGGATCATCGACGAAATCTCGGGAGTCACCGGCTTCCTGGGCGGCGGCCCGAAGCTCTACTGCTGGCCCCCGCAGTCGGGAGCGACTTCGTATCTTTTGGCGCGCTCGGGCCGCCCCGATTTCACCAGCGACTGCGTCGCCACTCCCGTCACCGATCTGTGCCTCGACGAGAGCGGCTCCCCACCGCCGGGGCGGGCGTTCTTCTACCTGGTCCGCGCGCAGTCGCCCCACGTTGGGTCGTGGGGACAGGACTCCTCCGGGATGGAGCGCACAGGGATCTGCGGCCTGTAGATTCCGTGTCCAGGGGCCGACCTCGAGCGTTGCGAGGCAGCGTGTTCTAGGCCAGCCCGCAGATCCGCTCTCCGAACAGCGCCAGGATGACGCCGAACACCACGGTGCTGATTCCAAAGAAGATGATCGGCGTCGCTTCGAACGCCGCGAAGTTGAGCGGCCGGACTTCGGGACGTTGAGACGCGAGAATGATGGATCCGTCCTTGGTGCTCACCAGGATCCCGACGGAATCACCTTCCTTCAGGGCCTCCGCTGCGTTCGGACCGACCCGGAGCACGCTCCGTGTGATGGAGGCACCGTCCGACCAGGAGACCGTGACATCGTAGCGCGGTGGAACGCTGCTCGCTTCCGCGACCGATTGGACCTGAGCGTTGAGCTCCCTGGCGTTCTCGTAGAGGTGGAAGCGCCTCGCACTATCGACGCTCAGGTAGATCATGAGGAGGCCGAAGACGGCGAATACGATCCCGCCGATCACAGGATGGTTCTTGACGAAGGATATGAGCCCCGACATCTGCTTTTCCCTCCTTGGGCCGCTGCGCTCGACTCAGGTCTCGAGAGACGTGTCCCCCGGCGGCAGCGCCTCTAGCGCGGAGGATGGAACCAGGAGTTGACGTCGAAGTTATAGGAAAGCTGCATGGCGAAGGCATGCCCCCCCTCGGCGGCGGAGGCGGGATCGTTGGGGGCGAGATCGGTCCGGTACGATGCCTTGACGAGCAGTCCCGGGCCGATCCGGAAACCGATCCCCGCCTCCAGGTCGTAGAGCCTCTCCGTCTCGGCGAGCCAGGCCGTCCCCGCCTGAGGTTCCACCGACAGACGGCGCCCGCGCTCCAGGCGGAGGGCGGTGAACCAGCGGGGCGACCACGCGTATCTCGGCTCGATATACGCGACCCATCCCCGGTCGCTCCCGCTTCCGGGAACCTCCAGCCTCGATCGCGTGTGCTCTCCGTTCAGCTCGAAGTGGCCGCGGCTGAACTGCACGTCGAGTCCCACGACCTCCTCGCGGTAACAGAGGCAATATAGGCGTGCCGAGAGCCGTTTCAATCGCATCAGGGGATCTGGCTCCAGGGGCTTCCCGCCTGAGCCGGCGGGGCGTACCGCGGAGGCTCGGGGGCTAGCGCGCCCGCGGCTTCAGGTGGCGGTCGTACCAGTCGAGGATCCGACGGAAGCGGTCCTGGCGGTGGGCCCGTTCCTTGAAGCCGTGCGGCTCGCGCGGGTAGACCACCATTTCGGTCTCGACCCCGAGCGCCCGGAGGCCGGCGTAGAACTCCAGACCCTGTCCGATCGGCACGCGATCGTCGGCCTGGCCGTGCAGGACGAGCGACGGCGTCTTGCAGTTCTGCAGGAACGACATCGCCGAGTGGCCGTCGTACGAAGCGCGGCGGCGGAACGGCAGGTCGAGGAAGTAGGCCTTCTGGAAGGTCGGGATGTCGGTCGTGCCGAACATGCTGAAGAGGTCGGTGACGGCCGCCCCGACCACCGCCGCCTTGAAGCGGTCGGTCTGCGTCACGGCCCACGACGTCATGAAGCCGCCGTACGACCAGCCGCCAATGCCGAGGCGGTCCGGGTCGGCGATCTTCTGCCGGACCAGGTCGTCGACGCCGTCCATGATGTCGCCGAAATCCATGCCGCCCCAGTCGTCGCGATTCGCCTCGACGAACCGGACGCCCTGGCCGTCCGAGCCGCGCGGGTTCGGGAGAAGCACGACGTAGCCGTTCGAGGCCAGAATCTGTGCCTGCTCGTTCCAGCCGAGCCAGTAGGCCCATTCCGGCCCGCCGTGCACAAAGACGATCGCCGGCGCCGGCTGCCCCGCCCTGAGCCCCGGCGGCGTCACGAGAACGCCGTAGATCACCTGCCGATCCTTGGCGTTCTTCCAGGTGATCTCCTTGAGACTCCCGAGGCGCAGCGAAGCCACCCATGGATTGAGATGCGTCAGCTGGCGGGCCGGCTTCCCGATCGTCAGGACCCAGACGTCGGCCGGGCGGTCGGCCGCCTCCCCCGGGTAGGCGATCGTCCGGCCGTCGGCGCTGATGCTGAAGGCGGCGTTGCCGGACGGATCGAGGAAGATGTCGGCCAGCCGGCTCACGCTCCCGGCCGCGGCGTCGATCCGGATGATCCTTGCCTGCGTCCCCTCGATGTCCTGGGCAATGAGACTCTTGGAGTCGGGCGCCCACTCGCAGCGCCCGGCGGTTCCCATGTAGTCCTTGAGCAGCGTCCGTGCCGGACCGCCGGCGGCCGGAACGAGGGTCGGCAGCCCGGTGATGCCGCTCGGGGTCAGCTCGGAGAAGACGATCGTCCTTCCGTCGGGAGACCAGGCGCTCGTCGAGCCGAAGTCGGCCGCGCGGTCGTTGAGCCGGCGGACCACTTCTCCCGTCTGGCGGCGGACGACGAGAATCGTGGAGTGGTAGTAGACGTCGTCGACCTTCGGCGTGGGCGAGACGCTCAGCGCGATCTCGCCGCCGTCCGGCGACCAGGAGAAGTCGTTGACGTTCTGGTCCTGCGTCGTGACCTGGTCCGCCTTCCGGTCGGCGAGGCGCAGGACGAAGAGCCGGGCGAACTTGTAATCGTGGTCGACGTGGATGGCATCGTCGCGGTCCTTCTCCTTCTTCTTCTCATCGTCGGTCGGAGGATCGACGACGGTGTAGGCGATCATCGATCCGTCCCGCGACCACTTGAAGGAGGCCACCTCGCCCCGCCCCGAGGTCAGCGGCTCCGCATCGCCGCCGTCGGTGCGCAGGAGATAGAGCTGGCTCTTCGCCTCCTTTCCTCCCTCGACCGGCTCACCACGGTTCGACAGGAAGGCGAGGAGGCGGCCGTCGGGCGACCACTGCGGCGACGTGTCGCTCTTCGGGCTGGCGGCGAAAAGGCGCGGCGCGCCGCTTCCGTCGGCCGGGACGACCCAGATGTTCGCGTCGGGCTCCTGCTCGGGCTTCTTCGGATCGCCGGGCTCGGTCACGACGTAGGCGACGCGCCGGGGAGATCCGCACGTCGCTCACGTCCCGGAGGCTCACCATGTCCTCCGGGGTCACGGCGCGCTTCTCTTCCGCCCGCGCGCCCGGGGACAGACACGCGCCCGCCAGAAGAGCCGTGCCGATCCGTCTTGCCGCCGCCTCGAGCATCGTTCATATCCTCCTAAAGCTACGGTTCCGGCGTCAGCGGCCGCCCGCGTTCCACGGAGAGGGCGCTCGCGCCTCCATGTACTCCCTCGGCAGCGGCCTCGGAAGCGGCTTGCGCGGCAGCATGCCGGGACGAGTGGCGGCGTTGTAGACGAACGACGCCAGGATCGCCGAGGCCTGCATGAGATCGCTCGGCTGGACGTGGTCGTAGACGTCCAGGTTGGAGTGGTGGGTGCGCGACTCGTAGTCCAGAGGATCCTGGATGAACTGGAAGCCGGGAAGGCCGACGGCGTCGAACGAGAGGTGGTCGGTGCCGTCGGTGTCGGCGATCGACAGCGTGTTGGCGCCGAGATCCTTGAACGGGGCGAGCCAGGCCTCGAAGATCGGGCGCACCATGTCGTTCCCCTGGAGGTACACGCCGCGGATCTTCCCGGTGCCGTTGTCGACGTTGAAGTAGGCGGCGAGCCGGGCGTGATCCGGCTTGAGCGCCATCGTGACGGGGTCTCCGAAGTGCGTCCGGACGTAGCCGCGCGACCCGAAGAGTCCCTGCTCCTCGCCGCTCCAGAGGGCCAGGCGAACGGTGCGGTCCATGCCCAGGTTGAGAGTCTTCAAGATGCGCATCGCCTCGAGCGCCACGGCGCAGCCGGCGGCATTGTCGGTGGCGCCGGTGCCGCCGTGCCACGAATCGAGGTGGGCGCCGAGCATCACCAGCTCGTCCTTCTTCTTCCCTCCCGGGATCTCGGCGACCACGTTCACCCCGTCCTGCGCGTCGTCGCTGATCGTCACCTCGACGTCGAGCTCGACCCTGACCGGAATCTTTCTCTCCACCAGGCGGGTCAACCGGTCGTACGGCTCGGGCGACAGGGAGATCACCGGCGGCGGAAGCGGCACGCCGGCCTCCCATGAGCCGGCCTCCTCGGCGAAGACGACTCCGCCGTCCCCCCGCTTGTCGGTCGAAAGGACCGCCAGCACCCCTTCGTCGCGCAGGAAGGCGTTCAGCCGGCCGTGCGCCTTGAGCCAGCGGAAGTAGTAGTCCTCGTGCACCTCGTCGGGGACCGAGGCCCAGAGCTGCGCCCGCTTCTTCGGGTCCTCCGGGAGACGCGTGATCGGCCAGTCGAGCCGCGGCGGCGGAAACGGCTCCGGAGCTGCGGCGATCGTGGCGAGGTTCCCCTCGTCGTAGCGCTGGCTCGCCGCTTCGGCCGGCGGCTTCAGCTCGCGGGCCGGCTCGATCAGGACCATCTTTCCGCGCAGCTTCCCCTTCTGCTCCTCGGAGTACTTCGCGATGCGCGCCTGGAGCTTCTCGATGTCGTCGCCGTCGTCCCGTTCGGTCTCCCCGGTGGTGAACAGCGGCGCCTCGACCAGCTCGCCGAGCACCGGCCCCTTGGTGCCGGACGACCAGGCCTTCGGCACGCCGGAGAGCGGTGCGTAGGTCGGCTCCTTGAGGCCGATCGAGAACCGGGTCACCGACCAGGCCCGGCCGAACTTCCCCCACGGCTCGAGGCGCGCGCTCGCGATTCCCCAGGCCTTGAGCGACTGCACCGACCAGTCGGCCGCCGCGCGGAACCCCGGCGACGCCGTCAGGCGCGGGCCGCTCACGTCGGTGAGGAAGAAGAGATGGTCCATGACCTGCGAGTCCCGGAACGCCTCCAGCTTGATCCGGTGAAGTGTGGCCAGATCGACCGTCTCCTCCGCCCGCGCCGGCCACGGCAGCAGACAGCCCAGGAGCACGAAGCACGCGCGCGCTCTCATCGTCCTCTCTCCGATCCCCGCCACGGGGCGCTCGTTCCTGTCACGATGCCGGCGAGGGTACAGTGCGCCGTCGGCGTCGGTCAAGCCGCCCCGGGCGCCGGCCGAGCCCTTGCGTCCTGGTCCGGCCGGTGGTAAATAGAGGCCGCCGGCGGTGCCGCCGGCTCTCTCCGGGTAATCCCGGCGCGACCCGGAGGAACGCACGCCGGCCGGGAGAGGAGGATGCCTCGATGCGCAGATCCGCGACGTTCGCTCTTCGGTTCCTGATGATCAGCATGGTCCTCGGCCTGGTCCCGATCCTCTTCGCCACCCCGGGACCCAGGAACACGCCGTACCTCTCGGCCTTGTCGAGCCTGGCGATTCCCCAGACATTCGCCGCCCCGAAGACGTGCAACTTCAAGGCCTGCGGCGGAAGCCGCTACAACGAGGCGTGCAACCCGACCTCCTACGCCTCGAACTGCAAGAATTCCAAGGGATTCTGCATCGTCAGCAACTGCTGAACGGATCGGCGGTGCCCCGGCTCGACGTGCCCCTCTTCCCTCTGCCTCGGAGACTACGGGCAGGGACTGCCGTTCTTGCGAAGGTTGCCCGATGAGTCGAATCCCAGGGCGCCTTCGAGCAGAGAGGTGCGCCCGGTGAGGAGGTAGAAGAGGGCGTCGCCCGGTGCGGGGAAGGTCGGGGGGAGAGGGGCCGACGATCCCACGAGACCCGACTGCGCGCACACTCCGTAGGATCCCGCGCGCAGGTCGGCCAGGACGCTGCCGCCGTAGAGGTTGAACGCGTCGAACGGGCTGCAAGTCGTCCAGGAGATCGCTGCCGCGGTCGGGGCCAGCCCGACGCAGAACGGCGACAGGACGAAGGCCTTGCCGCTGCCGCTCCCGACGTCCTTGCTGTAGACCTGCCCGGCGATGACGTCCCAGAGACCACCGGTTCCCGAGACGTCCCCGCCGGCCACCGACTGCCCGAGCTGTACGTCGGTCCCCTCCCCCACCGCCGTCGCCTTCGGCAGCGGCCCGATGCGCGCCCCTCCGCCGAAGAGGTAGATCTTGCCGGCGCCCGCGGTAGCGCCGTCGTTGTAGAAGTGCGCCGTGGTCCAGAGATCCTTGCGGCCGTCGCCGTCGACGTCGCCCGCCGCGGCGATCGCCCAGCCCGACTGGCTGTTGGCCTGCTCGCCCGGCAGCAGCGCGTCGCGCACCGCGTCCATCGGGCTGCCGCCGAAGTAGATCGACGTCGTCCCCGCAGCGCTGAGCAGCACGCCATTGACGACCGGGTCGGCGAAGATGGCGCCGACCGCGACATCGTCCCGTCCGTCGCCGTTCACGTCGCCCACTCCGGCCACGGTGTTGCCGAACCAGTCGTTGGCGGCGTCGCCGTCGAGCACGAGGTCGGGCACCGCGTCCATCGGGCGGCCCCCGTCGAACAGGTAGGCCCTGCCGCGCGCGTAGGCCGCGCCCGCGCAGAGGATCTGGTCGACGCAGTGCAGACGCGACCCGACGATGACGTCCGATAGTCCGTCACCGTCCACGTCCCCGGCGCCGGACACCGACCACCCGAACTGATCGTCGTGCATCTCTCCGACCAGGATGACGTCGGGGAGACTGTCCATCGCCGGCCCGCCGTAGAAGACATAGGCGGCCCCGGCGGCGCTGCCGCCTCGATCGTTGTACGGGGCGCCGACGACCACGTCGGCGTAGCCGTCGCCGTTCACGTCCCCGGCGCCGGCGACCGCGTTGCCGAACCAGTCGTTCGGCGCCTCGCCCAGGAGGACGACGTCGGGAACGCCGTCCATCGCCGGCCCGCCGAAGTAGATGAAGGCCGCCCCGGCGGCGCTGCCCGCCAGGCTGTTGAGCCGCGCGCCGACGATCACGTCGGCGTAGCCGTCGCCGTTCACGTCGCCCGCCCCCGCGACCGAGACGCCGAACTGATCGTTCGCCGCCATCCCGGTCATGGTGACGAAGGGAGTGGTCGACACGGTGATGCCGCCCAGGTAGACGTAGGCCTTGCCGGCGTCCTTGGCGGCGCTGTCGTTGTAGATCGCCCCGACGATCAGGTCCGGGATGCCATCGCCGTTCACGTCTCCGGCGTCGGCCACCGACCAGCCGAAATTGTCGTCGGCCGCCTCGGCCAGGAGCTCGGTCTGTGCCTCGGCGAGCGCCTGCTTGACCTGCGCCGCGGCGGGGGAGGTGGCGAGCGCCAACGCCACGAGCGCCGACCCGGCGAGCGCGCCGAAGGCCCGGCCGGCGAGGTTCCGCGCGCTCATCTCACTCCTCTTCGAACCGGTGCCGGTAGCGGAACACGTAGAGCGTGTAGCCCAGGAGAACGATGAGCGGCAGGGCATAGAGCGAGGCACGCCGCAGCGGCGAGGGCGGCGTGCGGAACATCCCGCCAACCGCAGCGTAGGCCGGCTTCGGGGCTCGCTCGGAGGTCACGATGCCGTAGTACTCCTCCGGGTCGAGGTCGTGCGACTTCTCGTCATCGGGAGCGTACTCGCGCTGCCACCAGTCACCCTCCTTCACCGGGTTGTCGTAGTTCTTCCACCATTCGTCGGCGAAGGAAAAGACGGCGCCGCCGGCGGTGCGGGCGCGGATCTCCTCCCATGCGTCGCGCAGCACCTGGGCCTGACGCTCCTCGCTCACCTCGAGCGAGTTCTGCCCGAATTCGCTGATGAGCAGCGGCCGACGCCCGGCGATCGGCTTGAGGGCGTTCTCGATGTAGTTGCCATATCCCGCCACCGCCACCTCCCGCGGCCAGCCCGGGTACAGGTTGAAGCAGGCCAGATCCATGAAGGAGAGGTCGAGCTGGCGCGTGAGAGGCCAGTTGGCGTGCGACACCGGCACACGCGGCGCGACCCGCTTGACCTCGTCGTACAGGCTTCTCAGACGCGCCTCGATGAACGCCTGGCCTCGTTGCTTGAGGACCCACTCCGTGACCTCGTTCCCCAGCAGGATTGCCAGCAAGTTCGGCTCTCGCGCCAGCGCCCCCGAGGTCGTCGTGATCTCGTCGGCGCGCGCCCGGAACCGGGCCTCGTCGCCGATCGACTGCCAGTTCACGAAGAACGTGTAGATCACCATCAGGTGGTGCCGGCGCGCCGGCGCGAAGATCGATTGCGGGGCGTCGTGGACCACGATGGTGTTTGCGCCCAGCGACTCGATCATCCCGAGGTCGGGCTCGACCGTCGCCTCGTCCGGCCAGTCGTATCCCTTCATCGGTCCCGTGCCGGGGAGCCAGGGGCTGTAGTGGATCCCTTTGACCAGGAACGGCGAGCCGTCGACCATCAGCCTCCCCGAGGCCATGGTCACGCGCGGAACGCGACCGTGATCGGCGCCGGCGTGGCGCATCGCGAAAAGCGAGAGCAGGAGGCTGACCGCGAGGACGGGCACGACCCCGACCAGCGTGCCTCCAGCGGCGCGTGCCAGGCGCATCAGGCCGACGCGCGCGCGACCGATCCATGCCGCGAGCCACGCCGCCGGGCCGGCTTCGTCCCGCGCGACGCCGGCGCCTCGAGCCTCGGTTCGCACTGGACCGTCCGCCACCTGCACCTCTCCTCCCGCCGTCTTCGGCCCCCGACGAGGGTGATACAGGAGGGCGACGCAGGGGGTCAGGAGGAAGACCGCGGCGAACAGGTACATGCTGGGCTGGCAAAGGAGGCGTGGACAGGCGATCACCGGCACGAGGAACAGCGCCAGGCCGAAGAGCGCCTCCAGCGCGACCGCCGGCGCCAGGCGCGAAGGTCCCGGGTGGAGATTGGTCGGGACCCAGCGCCGCTGCCGGCCGGCGAGGCCGTCCAGGAGCCCGCGCGCCGAGGCGAAGGCGACGCTGCCGTAGACGACGGCACAGACCAGCGCGAACGGCCACCACTCCCGCAACCGACCGCGCCGCGCGTGGTACGCGAAGGACGGGAGGAAGATCGAGACGACGATGGCTGCGCCGCTCAAGAAGAGCGGCAGCACCTGTCCCGGTGACGGGCCGATGACGAGCGGCAGGACGATCCCCGCCAGCACCAGGTAGGCTATCAGAACCGCCTGGATCGCGTAGAACCCGGTGAACTCCAGGAGGCCCAGCTTCTGCCCGACGGTCAACCGCCGATCGATCAGGACCGGCAGCAGGTGGCGCCGCAGGATCTGCCCGCACCCGAGCGCCCACTTGTAGGCCCGCCGCCGGAAGGCGGAGTACGATGCGGGATGGGTCTCGCCGAAGGGGATCTGCGGGGCGTAGACGATCCGCCACCCTCGGCGCACCAGGCGTATCGAAAGGTCGACGTCGTCCGCGAAGGTCCCCTCGCTCAGCCCGCCGGCGTCCGCGAGCGCGGCGGTGCGCAGGAGCGCGTTGTGGCCGAAGAAGAGCGGCAATCCGTGACGCGACTGGTGCCGCGCGAACAGATCGAAGACCCCGATGGCCCGGCGCAGGAGGGCGTTGATCCTCCCGTCCCCGTCCGCCGCCACGCCGACGTTGCGATACTGGACCGCGGCCACCAGCGGGTCCTCGAGCAGAGGCAGCGTCTTCCTGAGGGCGGCCGGATCGACGGCGGTCGAGTCGTTGTCGGCTAGGAGGACGAACGGATAGCGCCCGCCGAGGCGCGACAGGACGTAATTGACCGCCCCCGGCTTCCCGCCGTCGCGGGACGGCCGGCGAAGCACCCAGATCGGTTGACCCGTGCGCGCCGCCACCTCGTGCGCGACGTCGTCGACCTCCTCCCCGATCCGTGGGTCGCCCGAGTCGTCGTGCAGATAGAGGTGGTAGCGCCCCGGGTAGTCGAGGCCGGCGAGGCTCTCGACCGCCCGCCGGTCGAGGTCCCCGGCGCAGAGGTAGATGCAGGCGATCGGCGGCCAGGCGCGCGGCGTCCCCCCCGCGGCGATCGCGGACCGGTGCGCCGGCTCCGGCGTCGTCGCGGGGAAGCGCCATGGGCGCGACTCCTCCCGAGATCGGGACAGGCTTCCGCGCTCACCGGGAGCGAGGAGGTACTCGCACGACTTGAGGACGACCGAGAAGAAATAGAAGCTGGCGAGGACCTCGAGCGCGGCCTTGATCCAGAACAGCCAGCGGGCCGGATCGCGCAAGACGGCGATGGAGCCCTGCCACAGCGCCGCGTAGAACAGCGTGAAGCAGCCGACGTGCAGCAGTGTGAGCGTGTAGAACCCTGGTGCCCTGCGGGGCGACACCATCGGCGATTCCGCCTAACCTTGATCTCGGACCCTTGGAAGATGACATAACACCATAGCGCGAGATCGGGTCTCCGGCAAGGCAAGTCGCTGCGGCAGGTGTTTCGTGTCTCAGGGCGGGGTGGATCTCGTGCGCGGCCCACAAAAATTCGACGGCCGCGACGGGGAGGGGTCGGCGCGGCCGTCGGGTGTGCGCAGTCCGGGACGTCCGTCAGGTCCTGTGGGCCCTCTGCGACGCCCGCGGGAAATACGCCTTGTAGAAGTGGTACGTCATGATGCAGAACGGAAGGACCAGGAAGAAGACCTGGGCCCCGAAGCTCTGGCGCAGCATGCCGACCAGGATCACGAGCGACCCGCCGGCCAGCTGCGTGTTGAGGGTCCAGGAGTATTTCTCGTACCAGACGCGGAACGGCGCGATCCTCTGCTCCAGCCCCACGGCGATCGACACCAGGCTGGTGTTGACCGCGAAGAAGCTCAGCGTCGCGAGCAGCAGCCCCAGCAGCGACGCAGGGGAGCTGACGTCCCCCAGGCGGCCGCCGGCCCGGAAGAAGACCTGGCCGCCGAGCCACGCCGACAGGACGAAGTTGCACAGGTTGAACAGCGCCTTGTAGGCCGGCACCCTCGGCCGTCCCACGAGCCAGAAGTAGGTCATGCTCACGGCCGCCAGGAACATCGCCTCCTTCACTCCGAACAGGACGATCGCCGCCAGCATGAACGGCTGCAGCGTCGAGATCCGGGCGTTGTGTCCCAGGTTGAGAGTGTGCGGCGCGGCGATGCAGGCGAAGACCACCAGGAGCAGGAAGTCGGCGCTCAGGCTGATCATCCCGTGCATCAGCGTCTGAACCGCGGCGAGGCCGCCGAGGGTCATGACCGTCACCAGGAAGGGGCTCATGTGAGTTCCTCTGCCTTCATCGGCCTGATCCTTAGTGCTTCCCGCCGCCCCACAGCGCGGCGTCGTTGGTCACGGTGCCGGTCGTCGAGAGAGACAGCGCCCCCTCGCCGCTCCAGATCAGCCCCGACTGGTCGCACGAGCCGTTCCAGATGAGCGAGTTAGGGCCGACGTTCCCGCCGCCCCTGCCGCCGCCCCACAGGGCCGCGAAGGTCCCGACGAGCGACGGGTCGACGTTGGACGTCGTGAGGACGACGTTGCCGCTCACCTTGCCGCCGCCCCACAGGGCCGCCATCGTCCAGTCGGCGCCCCACAGGAAGGCGGTGTCCTGGATGTAGACGTTGCCGTCGGTGCCGAGGATCGCCAGGGGCGACATCGCCGACCGCGTGGAGCCGGTCGCCCCGAGAGCCGCGTCGACGTCGATCTCGCCCGCGCCGGTCTCGAAGATCAGATGGCTGTCCTTGACGGTCGAGGCCATCAGCCGCGCTTTGAGCGTCGCCGGGTTGAGGGTGGGGTCCTTCTCGAGCATCAGCGCGGCGGCTCCGGTGACCATCGGCGCCGCCATCGAGGTTCCGGACAGCATGTAGTAGACGCCGTCGTTCAGGGCGTTCTTGGGGTCGTTCTTGTAGTCGCCGATCTTCAACGTGAACTGGTGATAGTTCGTGTCGAGGAACGAGTTGGGATCCCGCAGGGAGACGATCGCGCTCCCGGGGGCGACCAGGTCCGGCTTGACCACGAAGTCGACGAGCGAGGGACCCTTCGACGAGTACCAGGACAGGACGTCGTCGGTTGTGGTGACCGTCCGTGCATCGTCCATGGCGCCGACCGTGATGGCGCTCGGCTCGTTCCCGGGGCTGCCGATCGTCCCGAAGCCGGTCCCGACCGCTCCGTCGTTCCCCGCCGCCACGACCACGAGGATGCCGGCGTCATAGGCGGCGCGCGCGGCGCGGCAGAGAGGGTCGGTCGTGTACGACTCGTAGACCGGGTGGCCGAGCGACAGGTTCAGGACGCGGATGTTGTAGACGCTCTTGTTCTTGACCGCCCAGTCGAGCCCCGCGATGATGTCCGACGTGTATCCGCTGCCGTCGGGATAGAGGGCCCGGATCGAGATGAGCTGCGCGCCCGGCGCGAGTCCCCGGAACGTCCGGAACGACAGCCGGTCGCTCGAGGAGTAGCCGCTGCCGTTGATGATGCCGGCAACGTGCGTGCCGTGCCCGTAGTAGTCGGCCAGCCCGGGCTCATGCCCCACGATCTCGACCTCGACGACCTGCGGCATGCTCTTGGGTCGTTGCAGGTCAGGATGGGAGACAACGCCGGTGTCGATCAGGGCGACCCCGACGCCCCTGCCGAGTACGCTGTAGTCCTTGAGCGCCACGTCGGCCTTCACCGCCCGGTAGGCGACATCCATGTGCGCCTTCACCGGCGAGTCATAAGAGACGTGCTCGACCTCCGGGTCGTCTGCGAACGCCTCGAGCTGCGAGGCCGGGACCTTCGCCGAATAGCCGTGGATCGTCGTGTGGCGCGCCTTCACGACGCCGCCGCGGCCGTGCAGCCTGGCGAAATGGCCGTCGCTCGGATCTCCCGTCGTCTGGACGATGACCGGGATCAGGTCGTCGGAGGCCGCGGAGCGCAGCGCCCGCTCGAGCTCACCCGTGAGTTTCGCTTTCCCCTCCGCCTGCGCGCTCGGCGCCGAGAAGGAGGGAAGGAGGAACAGAAGGGCGAGGATGATCCCCGCCACTCTTACTCGCCGGCCGGACGTCGCTGGCTCTCGTGTCGGACCCATGTGCGCGCCTCCAAGTGCCTCAGACCCAGGGTGCGGTCGTCCGGCAGCAGGGAGTAGAGCAAGGGGGCTGCCACGAACGGATTCGTGACGGGTCGGCGGAACCCCTTGTGCCGCAGGGCGCTTGCGGAGGATCGCTAGAAGTCGGCGGAAGTAAACGAAGATCGTGATCTGTCTGCGTTCTCGACACGCCGGGCGACGCCTGGGCGACGCGACGTCGTTACTTGCTCCGGCTCATGCGCTTGCGGCGTGGCGGCGGAACCTGGACACGGCTGTCCAGAGTTCCGCCACGGATCCGGCGGTTGGATGGCCGAAAGGAGTCGCGGCGCGGCGGACGGAGGGTGGCCCGCCTGCGTGCGGCGCCCGAACCTCCCGGCTGTTCAGGAAGTTAGCGTGCGCCTCGCCTTGAATCCGCTCGGCCCCGGCCTATATTTCCAGACGTGCGGGCGGGGCCTGCTTGCCCCCGTCGCGGTCGGTCTGCCGGCGGAGGTCTTTCCCCCGGTGGGGAGCGCATGGACCTGAACGGCATCAAGGACTTCGTCCGGGATCTCACGCAGAGCGCCGAGAAGCGCGCGGTCTCGAAGGCGCTCAAGTTCTTCTCCAAGGGCCAGATCGACAAGGCGATCGAGACCCTGAGGGAGGGCCACCAGGAGTCCCCCGAGAGCACCGAGATCCTCTTCGAGCTGGCCCGCGTCCTCACCTTCGCCCACCGCGCCTCCGAGGCCGCCGACGCCCTGCGCACCATCCTGCGGCGCAACCCGCGCGCCTTCAGCCGCGTCAACGAGATGATCGAGGAGGTGCGCGCCCGCCACCAGCCGGTCGGGCCGCTGTACGACGCCATCGTCGAGCACTTCGTCCGCCAGGACGACCTCAAGAACGCTCTCGCCGCGATGGAGCGGATGAAGCCCGAGGAGATCCAGGCCTTCCTGCCCCGCCACCGCGGCAAGTGGGACTCGGTGCGCAAGAACGCGCCCGACGCCAAGCTGGCCCGGGTCTCGATCCACTCCGCCTATTACCTGGCGCTGGCCCACGAGGCGGTGCGCGAGTACGCGCACGCCGCGGAGGTCTTCCGCGCCGTGGCGCGCACGAACCCCGAGGAGATCGACAGGCTCATGCCGCGTCTGGAGGGGCTCCTGGCCAAGGACTACCAGAACGCCGCCCTCCGGCTGCAGGTCGCCGATCTCTTTCTGCAGACCGGCCGGATCGACGAGGCGTCCAAGCAGTTCACGCTGGCCCTCGAGACCGATGCGCGCTGCGCCGCCCCGCTGGCGCAGAAGGTCGGCGCCTTCCTCGCCACCAGCAAGGAGAGCCCCGATCTACGGTTCCTGCTGGCGTCCGCCCTCAAGTCGTCCGGCGACGCGAACGGCGCGCTCGAGGCGCTGCGCCCACTCGTCGAGAGCGGGGCCCTCCTCGACCAGGTGATCGCAGCGCTGCAGCCTCTGGCCGCCGCCGAGAAGGGCGGTCCGGCCCGCCGCCTCCTGGCCTCGGCCCTGGCCCGCCGCGGAGAGGCCCAGTCGGCGCTCGACACCCTCCTCGCGGTCTCCGAGCAGGAAGGCCTGTCGTCGATCCGCGAGCCGCTCGAGAGCCTGGTGGCGAACGCCCCCCACCTCGCCAGGGCGCATCACCTCCTGGCCGACATCCACCTGGCCGAGGGCAGGATCGAGAAGGCGGTCGAAGGCATGCGACGGGTGCGCGACCTGAACCCGTCCGAGACCAGCCTCCTCGTCCCGAAGCTCACCAAGGTCCTCGAGGCCGATCCCTCCTCGCCCGAGGCCCACCTGCTCCTGGCCGATCTGATCCTGCGCGGCAGCGCCGATCTGGAGCGCGGCGTCGTCGTCCTGCGCCACCTGGTGCGGCAGACGCCCGGGTCCGCGGGACAGGCCCTGGCCCGCTTCGCCGGCGTCCTCAAGGAAGACCCGCAGGCGGCCCGCGCCCGCATCGGCGCGGCGGAGGCCTGTCTCGAGCTGAAGCAGTTCCCCCAGGCGTTCGATCATCTCAAGGTCGTCGCCTCCTCGCGGCCCGAGCTGACGGCGGAGTTCCTGCACACCGTCGTCCTGCTCGCCGAGGCCTCCCCCGACCTCCAGCCCGCCCTGGCCGGCATGCTGCGCGCCCTGGAGCCGCTCTCTCCCGTGCCCCAGGCGGTCCACTTCGCCCTCGGCGAGGCCGCCTTCTTCGGCGGCGACCCGGCCGCGGCGGCGACCGTCTTCCGCGAGGTGCTCGAGGCGTCGCCCGACAGGGTCGAGGAGGTCCGGCAGGCGCTGGAGCGCTTCGACCGCGACGATCCGCGCGCCGCCGAGGCGCGCTACCTTCTGGCGGCCCTCTACCTCGATCGAAGGGATCACGCCGCGGCCATCGCCGAGCTGGCGCGCGGCGGGTCGGTCAACCTGCCGCTCCTGGAGCGGGTCCTGGCGAAATACGAGGAGATCCTCGCCGCCTCTCCCGACGACGAGGCGGCGCGCGTCGGCTACGTGCGCGCGCTCGTCCTGGCCCGGAGGTTCGACCAGGTGCTCACCGTCGGCCAGGAGGTCCTCAAGCGCCGCGACGACGAGACGACGGCGCCGATCTCGCTGGCGATCGGCGACGCCCTCCTGGAGAAGGGGGAGAACGATGGCGCCGTGAAGCGGTACTACGCCGCCTACGGGCGCGACCGGAAGCTCGGCGCCGAGGTGGTCGAGCGCCTGCGCCGCACGATCCAGTCGGAAGGGACGCACGCGCTGGCCTCGCTCGCGATGGGCAAGGTGCTGGGGTCGGAGGGGAGACCCTCCGAGGCGGTCGAGGCGCTGCGCGCCGCGAGTGCCGCCGATCCGAAGCTGCGCGACACCGTGCTGACCGAGCTCAAGGGGCTTCAGGTCAGTTGCCCGAGCGATCCGCAGGCGGGCCTCGTGGTCCTGACGCTCCTGCGCGAGGGGCGCGAGACCCACGAGGCCCTGAAGACGATCTCGGGGCTCCTCGACGCGCACCCCGATCTCGCGCCGAGCCTGATCGAACATCTCGAGCAGATCCTCAAGGCCGAGCCGAGCCAGCCGTTCGCCCTGTATGAGATGGGCCGCGCGCTCCAGAGGATTCGGATCTACCCGAAGGCCGCCGCCTCCTACCTGCAGGCGTTCCGGCAGGACGCCGGGCTCGCGGCGATGATCCTCAAGCGCCTCTACGAGTGCATGGACGCCGCCCCGACCTGCCCCGAGCCGTACCTGGCGGCCTGCGCCATCCACGCCGGCAAGGGGAAGTTCCTGGCCGCGGCGGAGACGATCCAGAAGGCGTTCCTGAAGATGCCCGCGGAGATCGACCGGCTCCTGCCGCGGCTGGAGGAGATCTGGAAGCAGAACAGGAACGGCGCGCAGATCGCGCTGGTCTTCGCCCAGGCCTGTCTCAAGGCCGGCAAGCACGAGAAGGCGCTCGTCGCGTTCGGCGACGCGGCCCAGCGCGATGCCTCGCTGTTCGACGCCGCCTTCGAGGGGTTCGAGGCGATCGTCAACGCCTGCCCGAAGCTGGGCGATGCCTACCTCATGCGCGGGCGGGCGCACGCGCAGCGGATGCGGATCGATCAAGCCCTCGGCGACCTCGATCGCGCCTCCCGCCTCGCGCCGCGCCTCCTCCCGGCGATCCTGGAGGAGGCCGAGGCGCTGCACGCCCGCTTCCCCGATGCCTATCCCTGCTCGATCCTTCTGGCCGACCTCGACCTCGCCGCGGGGAAGGACGCCGAGGCGGGGCGCCTTCTCAAGGAGGAGATCGAGAAGGGGCGCAACAAGGGCGAGCGGCTGGCGATCCTGGTCCGGTTGTGGCGCCTGGCCTCGGCGGGACACGACGAGGAGGCGGCCCGCGACTATCTCGAGGAGGCCGGCCGCCTGGCCCCCGACCGCGGGCAGTTCCTGGCGCGCGTGCACGAGGTCCACCTCGCGACCCTGCGCGCGCAGGCGGCCCGTCTCAAGGAGAACGCCGGGCAGGGCTCGCGGCGCGCGGGAGATCTGCAAGGCGCCCTCCGGGCGCTGCTCGACCTGGGCGAGGTGGCGGAGGCGCAGTCGCTCCTGGACCGGCAGGCCGGCGGCCTCGAGCCCCAGGACGTGGCGCGCCTGCGGGCCGAGATCGCGCTCCGCCGGGGCGACTACGTGCGCGCCTCGCAGCACCTGAAGGGGCTCGGGCCGAGCCGTGCGCTGGCCTTCGGCGCCGCCCGCGCCGGCGACTACGCCCTCGCCGCGCAGACGCTCGAGAGCCTGGCGCTGAAGGGCGGTGACCCCGACGTGGAGGTGGCCCTGGGGCGCGCCTACCGCAGCCTGGTCGAGTCCGACCTCATGGGCGGGAGCCGTCCCCTGCAGGCGGAGACCTCGCTCACCTTCGGCGACGGAGCGGCGCCGTGACCGCCATCCTCTGCCCGATGCTCACGGCCCTCAAGCCGATCGACGACGCCGGCCAGCCGGTGAACCGCGAGTGCATCTACGAGCAGTGCCGCTTCTTCCACCTGAGCCAGCGCGACTGCACCCTGATGATGGCGAGCCGCGCCATGCTGCGGATGTCGGAGGAGGCCGCGGCGCGCCCCGCGGCGCCCGCGAACGCCGGCGCCGGCCTCGACCTCGACCGTCCCCTCACCGAGATGCGGAAGGATCTTCTGAACACCTCGCTCGAGCTGCAGGGGGTGGTGCGCGAGGCCGCGCAGGCGACCCTGGAGAAGGTCGGGGCGATCGAGCCGAGAATCGGCGTGGTCGAGGCCAGGATCGCCGAGATCGACTCCGGCCTCGAGCGCCGCTTGCGGGAGACCGAGGAGCGGCTGGGCGGTCGTCTCGGAGAGAGGCTCGAGTCCGTGGTGCGGGAGAGGCTGGACCAGGCGGTTCGCAGTCTGGACGAGGCGCTGGCCCGGAGAATCGCCGAGACGGGGCAGGCGACGGCCGACGGCCTCGCCTCGGTGCGGACGAAGATCGAGGAGCGGCTGCGCGCCGCCATGGCCCGCTTCGAGGAGCAGGCCCGCGCCCTCGCCGACAGCGGGACGCTCACCGCCCAGCTCGGGGCCCAGGTCGGCTCGCTGACCGAGCTTCAGCAGAAGGTCGCCGAGCGCATCCTGGAGGAGCTGTCGCTCGTGGCCGCCACGACCGGCAAGCTGGACCAGGTGGTCGGGAGCCTCGAGAAGAAGGTGGAGCACTCGAAGCAGGAGAGCCTGAACCTCTCCCAGAGCCTCACGCTGATCAAGGGGGAGACGGAGCGGACCTACGCCGCCCTGCGCGGCATCCACGAGGGGAACCGCGCCGTCATGCAGGCGATCGAGACGCAGCTCCAGCGCGACCAGGCGGAGCTGAAACGCAAGCGGAGGGAGGAGGCCCAGGTCTGCAACAACCGCGGCGTCATGTCCTACTACCGCGGGGCGATGGAGGCGGCCGTCGAGGCCTTCCGCCAGTCGGTGAAGCTGCAGCCCGACTACTCCGAGGCGTACAACAACCTGGGGCTCGCGCTGTCGAAGCTGGGGCAGGAGAAGGAGGCGGTCGAGGCGTTCCAGGAGGCCCTCAAGCTCGACCCCAACATGGGCGAGGTGTACAACAACCTCGGCTTCCTGTACCACACCTCGGCCCAGTTCGACCGCGCCGCCGAGATGTTCGGCGCGGCAATCCAGACCGCCGCCGATTCCTCGATCGCGTACACCAACCTCGGGAACACCTTCTACAAGATGAAGCAGCCCGACAAGGCGGTGGAGTCGTGGCGGCGCGCCCTGGAGCTCGATCCGATGAACGAGAACGCCCGGCGCGGCCTGCGGATGTTCCAGCAGGAGCCGAGCCACAACTAGCGCCGGGCGGGAGCCGGCCGGCGCCAAGGAGACGCGCGTGCCCTCGAGCGACCTCGACATCTACCAGCGCTTCGAGCTGGAGGTGCGCACGCCACGGCGCCGCCTCCTGGTCGACGCCCTCCTGCCTCCCCCGGAGTCGATCCCCTCGGTCGTGGCGCCTCTACCGCCGCCTCCGCCGCTCCCGGGCGAGGGGCCGGAAGAGATCAACCTCGGATCGCTGCGGGATCGCGAGGAGCCGGCGCCGGAGTCCCCTCCCCGCCCCCGCCGCAAGAAGACGGGACCCAGGAAGATCGAGAAGGCGAAGTCGCTGCAGGAGGAGATCGAGGAGTTCATGCACCGCGATCGCACCGCCCTCTCGCCCGACGACGAGGCCGGCCTCTTCCAGGCCCCCCCGGCCGACCCGAAGCCCGACCCGGATCCGAAGCCCGGCTCGGGCTCCGGATCGTAGCAGACCCCTCGCGACACCCCGAAGTTAGGCGCCCCGCGGCCGCCGAGGCCGGGCTATGATCCCTCCCGCTCCCCCGGAACGCGAGGGCCCCGTGCCGCCGGCGCGCACCATCGAAGGCCATCACGACTTCGGCGTCCTCGAGCAGAGGCTCGTCGATCTGGTCCGGGACGTGAAGGGGTCGGATCCGGCCGGGCCGTTCGCCCCGGTGGCGATCGTCGCCCCGACGCGGCTCCTCCTCGGGCACCTTCAGGTCCTCCTCGCCGAGCGCTTCCCGGCTCTTCTGAACCTGCGCTTCTTCCAACACGACGCGTTGGCGCGCGCGGCCGGCCTGGCGGCCGGCGCTCCCCTGCTCCGGACGATCTCCGATGGAGTCAAGGAGGAGATCCTGGCGGAGGTGATCCGCGGCCTCGGAGGCGAGCTGGCGGTCTACATCGCGGCGCGGCCCGGCAGCCTGGCCGCCCTGCGCCGGACGCTGGACGATCTCCGCGAGGCGGGGGTCGAGGAGGGAGCGGCCCGCGGGGTGCGCGGGCTGACGAGGGGCGGGCGCGACCTCCTGCGACTGCTCGCGGCCTACGCCAGGCGCCTGGACGGCCTCGTGCCCGAAGGGCTCGCCGACCGCGCCGGAGAACTGGGCCGGCTCGCCCCGCGCGTCGAGGAGTTCGCGCGGACCTTCCGCCTCGTCATCCATTACGGGGCCTACGAGCTGACCGGCGCAACTCTCGATCTCATGAGGCGCGTGGAGGCGTCCGGGACTCCGCTCGTCTACCTCGTCCCGTTTCACGCTTCGGCGCCGGCCTTCGCCTACGTCCGCGAGGTCTGGCCCGAGATGGCCGGCGCGTCACCCGTCGCACCGCCCGGGGCGGCCCCGACGGACCGCCTCCTCGGCGCCGGCCTGACGTGCCTGTACGACGAGACGGCGTCCCCGCCGCCCATCGCGGCCGGACGGGTCGAGTTCCTCCATGCCCAGGGCGCGGCCTCCGAGCTCCGCGAGGTGGCGCTGCGGATCCTCGCGCTGCATCGCGACGAGGGCCTGCGCCTCCGGCGCATCGCCATCATCGCCCGCTCGCTCGAGCCGTACGCGCCCCTGCTCGCGCCGATCTTCGGAGAGCACGGCCTTCCGTTCGTCGGCAGCGCGTCGCTCGGAGCGCTGCGTGAGCCGCGCGTGCAGGGAGCGCTCCGTCTGGCGCGCGTCGTGCTCGGCGACTTCGAGCGCCGGCCCCTCCTCGATCTGTTCGGCGGCGGGCTCGTGCGCCTGCAAGGGATCGATCCCGCGGGCGAGGCGCACGCATGGGACCGTCTCAGCCGCGACTGGCAGGTGGCGCGGGGCTATCAGACCTGGACCCGGGATCTGCCCCGCTGGGTGGAGGACTGGCAGCCGTTCCTGCCGCCGGAGGCCGGGGCCGAAGAGAAGGAGGGCGCCGCGGCGTTCAAGGCGGCGCGCCTCCGGCAGGCCCGCTCGCTCGCCTCGGCGGTGGAGCTCCTCCATGGCACCTCGCTCCCGCTCCGCGAAGCGTCCTCGTGGGGAGCCTGGGCCGACGGGATGGAGGGGCTCTGCGCCACGCTCCTGGGCGGGCTGGCGGAGGGCGCCACCGGGGAGCCGGTCGATGCCGGAGCCGGGGTCGTCCTCGGGGCCCTCTCCGACCTGCGCGACCTCGACACGGCCGGCGTCCGGTTCGACGGCCCCGCCGGCCTCGCCTTCTTCGAGCGCGCCCTTTCCGAAGCGACCGTCCCGGTCGTGTCGCCGGAAGGAGACCGGTCCCTCGGCGCCCGGGACAACGGTGGCGTCCGGATCCTGGACGCCATGCAGGCGCGCGGGCTCGCCTTCGACGCCGTCTTCCTCATCGGCCTCAACGCCGATCTCTTTCCGCGCCACCCGCGCGAGGACCCGTTCCTCGGCGACGACGATCGGCTGCTGCTCCGGCGGCGGCTGTCGGCGCCGCTCCCGATCAAGGGGAGGGGGCGCGACGAGGAGCACCTGCTGCTGGCGCATCTCCTGGGATGCGCGCGCGGGCGCCTCATCGTCTCCTGGCAGCGCGCCGACGAGGAAGGGAGGGCGAAGGTGCCGAGCCTCGCCCTGCGCGAGATCGCGCGTCTGGCCCTGGGCGATGCGGATCACCGGCGGGTCGAGCGGCAGGCGCGGCGCCTGCCGACCCACCCGGCCGAGGCGGGGGTCGAGGCGGCGGGGCGGCATGGGATCCTCCCTCCGGACGAGGCACGCCTCGGCGCCGCGCTCGAGCTGCGCTCTCCCCGGCTGCTGCTCGAGGCGGTGCCGCGCCTCCCCGCCTCCGGGACCGGCGATCGGGAGGGTCTGGCCGCCGGCCTCGAGATGATGACGCGCATCGAGGATCCCGAGGCGCACGATGTGGCCGCCCTGCGGTTCGACGCCTGGGTCGGCGCCGCCGCGCCTCCGCCCCCCACCTGGTCCCCGACACGCCTCGAATCCCTCGGCGCCTGCCCGCAGCACTACTTCTTCCGCCACGTCCTTCGGGTCGAGGAGGTCGAGGAGCCCCCGGAAGGGTACGAGCTCGACGTCCTGAGGCTCGGACGGCTCGTCCACGCCCTGTTGCGCGATCTCTACGCCGCTCTCGGAGCGAGGGGGCATCTGGGCGGCGCCGCCTCCGATCCCGGCGCCGCCGTGCGAGCGGCGCGGGACCTCGCCCGGTCCCTCTGGGACACCCACACCGCGCCCCTCGCCGCGCGCATGCGAGCGCGCTATCCGCTGCTGTGGGAGACGACCTCCGCGTTGTGGCTCGAGGCGCTGGAGAGCTTCCTGGCGCAGGACGTCGGGGCGCTGGCGCGCTCCGGGGCGCGCGTCATCGGGCTCGAGGACGAGGCGCCGCCGTCGCCTCTGCCGCTCGGCCGCCCCGGCGCCCCCCTGACGCTCACCGGCCGCTTCGACCGCGTCGTCCGCCGGGCGGAGGGAGACGTCGTGGTCTCGGACTACAAGACCTCGGGGGATCTCGAGCGGCTGGTCGGCCTGACCGACGTCCTGAAGGGCTCCCGGCTCCAGATGCCGCTCTACCTGCTGCTCGCGGAGTCGCGCCTGGCGCACTGGTCGGCCGCGGGATCCCGGGTGCGGGTCGAGGTCCTGGGCGTCGGTCCGTCCTTCGATCCCGACGAGGCACGGTTCGAGATCGATCCCGGGACGTTCGACCGGCTCCGCGAGGGTGTCCTGGAGACCCTCTCCGTTCTGGTCGATCTCGCCGCCGCCGGCCGCTTTCCGCTGAACGAGGAGAGCCGTGTCTGCGCGTATTGCCCCTACGTGCGCGCTTGCCGTCGAGCGCACGCGCCGACGCTCGAGCGTCTCGCGGCGGCGCCGGGCGGCGCGCCGTACGCCCTCCTGCGCCGCAAGAGCACGCGGGCGCCCACGCTCGACGCGGTCCGCGCCCGCGCCGGCGCGGAGGAGGAGGCGTGAGCCCGCGCCCGGCCCTTCCCGATGCGTCCGATCGCACGCGCGCCACCACGCTTCTCGACCGCAACGTGGTCGTGATCGCCGGTGCCGGGACGGGCAAGACCGCCCTCCTGGTCGAGCGGATCCTGAACCTCATCGGCGCGCGGGGAGATCCGATCGAGTCGATCGCGGCGATCACCTTCACCGAGAAGGCGGCGGCCGACCTGCGACGCCGGCTGGCGATCGGTCTGGACGAGCTGCGGCGTCTCGCGGCCGCCGGCACCGACGCCGGGGGCCTGGATCCCGCGACCGAGGCCTGCCGCTCCTACGCCTGGCTGCGCGCGGAGGGGCGCCAGGCGCCGGAGACGATCGCGGCGCGGGCGCTCGAAGCGCTGACCAGGCTCGACGCCGCGTCGGTGTCGACCATCCATTCCTTCTGCGCGGAGATCCTGAGGCGCCACCCCCGCGAGGCGGGAGTCGACCCCGACTTCGCGGTCGACGAGGGACCGGGAGCCGACCTCCTGTTCGAGGAGGAGTGGGCGCGCTTCCTCGAGGCCGAGCTCGGGAGAGGTGCCACGCGGCCGGAGGCCTGGCGCCGGGCCCTGGGCCTCCCCGGCGCCCTCGAGGCGATCGGGGAGATCGGCCGGGCGCTCGCCTCCTTCGCCTACCCGGCCGAGGCGCTGGTCGCGGGAGGCGGCGAAGCGGGTCCGCCTCCGTCCTCCCTCCTCGCGGAGACGATCGAGGCCCTGCGCTCGGCGGCCCTCCGGCTGGCGGGAGGCGCCACGGGGATCAACCCGAACATGAGGGTCTACCTCGAGGCCTCGGCCGTCCTGCTCGAGGCCTGCCGTGCCGGCGGACCGGAGACGATGGCCGCCGCCTCGGTCACGCTTCCGATCGAGGAGTACCTGCGCAAGAGCCTCCCCTCGCCCGGCAGGGGCCTGACCGGAGCGATCCGGGCGGAGGTGGAGGAGGTGGCGAAGAGGGCGCGGGAGCTGATCCGCCAGCTGGCCCGCGTGGACGACAACGCGATCGTCGCGCTGGTCGAGGTGGCCCGTCCTCTCGCCGCGCAATGCCGTGAGCGCCTCCTGCGCCGCGGGCTCGTCACGTTCGACGCCCTGCTCCGCTTGACCCGCGACCTTCTGAGGCGCGATCCCGACGTGCGGCGTTCCCTGGCGCGGCGCTTCCGGAGGATCCTGGTCGACGAGTTCCAGGACACCGACCCGCTGCAGTACGAGATCCTCTTCTTCATCGCCGAGAGCGGCGAAGACGCCGCCGCGGATCCTTACGCCGCGCGCCTGGAGCCCGGGCGCCTCTTCATCGTCGGCGATCCGAAGCAGTCGATCTACCGGTTCCGGGGCGCCGACATCGAGGCGTACCGGCGCGCCGTCGAGCGGGTGCGATCCTGTGACGGGGAGACCTGCACCCTCACCGCTTCGTTCCGGAGCCCGGCGGAGATCGTCGCGCCGATCAACCGGCTCTTCTCGGAATGGATCGGGCGCGCGCCCGCCGCGGACGCGATCTACGAGCCGCCCTACGATCCGATCGTCTCCGCGCGCGGTCCCGCGGGCGAGGACCCCGGACGGGTCGAGATCTGGTCGGTGCCCGCCGCGGGCCCCGTTCCCGGGCGCCGGAGGGCCGAGGCCGAGGCGATCGCCGCGTGGATCGCCGGCCATGTCTCCCCGGACGCGACGGTCGCCGGATCCCTCGCGTACGGGCAGATCGCCATCCTCCTGCGCGCCCTGACCAACGCCGGGCTCTACGCCCGGGCGCTGCAGCGGGCCGGCGTCCCGTTCATCGTCGACGGTGGGAAGGACTTCTACGAGCGCCCCGAGGTCGGGGACCTCATCGCCTTCCTCCGCGCCGCCTGCACGCCGAACGACGGCGCCTCGGTCCTGGCGGTCCTGCGCTCGCCGCTCGGAGCGACGGAGGACGCCGAGCTGGCGCGCTTCGCGCTGGCGGGAGGCCGCCTGGATCGCCCCGTGGGAGGGCTGGCCGACCTCTCCTCGTTCCCGGGGATCCGTCGCACCTTCGCGCTCCTGGAGTCGTTTCGATCCCGCCTGATCGGACGCGCGCCCGACGACGTGATTCGGGAGGCGCTGACGGCGGCACCGCTGGCCTTGCTGCACGCCTCCTCCTTTGAGGGGGCGCAGCGGGTGGCGAACCTGCGCAAGCTGGTCGCGCGGGCGTCGGACCACGCCCGCGGGGGCCTGTCGCTCGAGGAGATCCTGCGCGTCCTGGAGGAGGAGTACCAGGGGGAGAGGACCGAGGGAGAGAGTCCGCTGGCCGACGAGACGGTGAACGCGGTCCGGCTCCTCTCCGTGCACAAGGCGAAGGGGCTGGAGTACCCGGTCGTCTTCGTCCCGGACCTGGGGCGGGAGCCGAACCGCGCCGCGGTCGAAGGGGTGCGGACCGCCTGGGTGCGGCGTGACGGAGGGTGTCTGGCGGTCCGGCTCGCCGACGGGACCTGCAACCTGGCCTGGGTCTTCCATCGCGAGTCGACGCGCAGGCACGAGGCGGCCGAGGAGAAGCGCGTCTTCTACGTCGCCTGCACGCGCGCGCGCGAGCGGCTGATCCTCGTCAACAGCAACCCCGGGAGGAGGGCCCCATGGCGGGACGCCCTGGCGGCGCTCGGCTATGGGGTCGCCGGGGGTTTCCCGGCCGACGGGATCCTCGCCGAAGGGGTGCGTCACCGACGCATGGCACCGCCGCCCCTGGAACGGATCGCGCCCGCGCGACGCGAGAGCCGGATCTGGGTCGAGGCGACGTCGCGCTTCGAGGAGGTCTCGGCCGCGGCCTCTGCGTCCGCCGTCCCGCCCCTCCGCTGGCCCGCGGGGAGCGGCGACGAGCGGGCCGCGATCGCCGACGGAGGCGCGCCCCCCGGGACGGAAGGGGCGGCCCGCCCGACCGCCTACGCGCGCGCCGACGGCCCCGGCCGCGAGACCGCCCGCCTGGCCGGGACGGCGGTCCACGGCGCTCTCGAGGGGTGGGACCTCCACGACGACCCCGGGCGCCTGCGCGAACAGGCCGCGCTCGAGGCGCGGCGGCTGGCCGAGGAGCGCGGTTCCGCCGGCCGGGGCGCGGCCGGCCGCGCGGGCGAGGTGGCGCGCGCGGCGGAAGAGATCGTCGCCGGGTTTCTCGCCTCGCCCCTGCCGGCACGCCTGGCGAGCGTGGAGATCCTGGGCCGCGAGGTGCCGATCCTCTACAGAGACGAGGAAGGGACGACCTGGCTCGGCGCCTGCGATCTGATCTACCGTGATCGTGACGGCACGACGGTGGTGGCGGACTACAAGACCGACAGGGTCGAGGGAGATCCGGCCGCGGCGGCGGAGCGTTATCGCGCGCAGATGGCGGTCTACCTCGAGGCTTTGCGCCGCGCCCTGCCGGGGAAGCCGGTGCGTGGCGAGATCCTCTTCCTCAGGACGGGAGAGGCCGTCTCTCTCTAGCCGCGGGTCGTCACGCCGTCCGGGGAGTCGCGATCGAGGCGGCGAGGCGGGCGAGGGCCGCGTCCCAGTCGAACGGCACGAAGGCGGCCGGGTCGGTCGCGAAGAGGCGGTGCTCCAGCCTGAGGTCGCAGACGCCCGCCTCGTTCCCCTCCCCCAGCCAGAGACGGATCACGGAGGGGCGCTCCCCTTCCCACGTCATCACCAGGAAGCGATCGGGGTCGTAGACGACGAAGTGCCCTTCGATCGGCAGGCGGCCCGGCCACTCGAGGCGCAGGCCGCCGCCGGGGGCCGGGTCGGCGGCGGCACGCTCGGCGAGCCATGTCTGCAGGCCATAAGCGGTGGAGAAGCGCTCGAAGAGGTCCTCGGGCGCCGCCGCGAGACGCGCCTCGTGGTAGCGCGAACGGCGCACCATGCCGCGCGCCTTCTCGAGGTACAGCTTCAGGACCTGGATCTCGGAGGCCCATCCCTGGTCGATCAACCGGAAGGTGTCGTCCCAGTCTTCCTCCCCGGGGAAGCCGGCATGGGTGACGGTCAGCACGGTGCCGTCCCTCCAGGTGTCGAGGCGGAATTCCAGGTCGGTCTCGGTCTCCTCGACGACGGCGTGCAGGCGCAGGAGCTCGTGCGGCACGATCGAGACGAACTCTCCCGCGGCGATGAGCGGATCGGGGCCGGAGACCGAGGTCTCCTCGCCGAACACCCAGCGGTAGGCGCCGCCCGGCCGCAGATCGATGCTCGCCTCCGAGACGAACCAGCGCGACAGCAGGCCGGGGTCCGTGAGCGCCTGGAAGACCTCGGCGGGCGAGGCGTGGATGCCGACGCTGTGCCGGCTGCTGCGATCCGGCTCCAGGGTCAGTCCGCGCGGTTCCTCCATCGGCCTCGGATCCTTTCCGGTCGCTTCCCCTCGGGCCAGCGGATCATCGGCGATCCGGGCGCCCCCCTGTCAAGGACTTTCTCTAGATCCGGTGCTGCAGGATCGCCTCCAGCATCCCGAGGAGATGCAGTGAATCGGCCGGGTGGTGGAGCGCCCCCCTCCACCAGGGATCGGGACCCGTCCCCTCCGGCCGGGCGTGCCGGAAGCCGCCGAGGAGGATCGTCTCGACCCTCCCGGTGGTGCGCACCGCGCGCGCCAGCTTCAGCGTCTCCGTGAACGGGACGATCGCGTCGGAGCGGCCGTGGAGCAGGTAGAGATCGACGTCCAGGGGACGCGCCAGGCTCTTCGCGGGGGACAGGAGGTCGAGGGCGCGCCGGAGGGCCGGGTCGACGCGGAGCAGGAGCGGATCGAACCGCCGCGGGTCGGTGTTGGCCAGCAGGTCGAGCATCGCCCGGGCGGCGGGACCGAGCGGCTTCTCGAGATCGTCGATGTCGGCGGCGGGCGCGGCCGTGCGGCGGCGGCTGATGGCGAGGAGGGCGGCGCGGTCGGCCGGATCGCCGAGCAGGTCGGCGTTGGCTCCCAGGAGGATCCAGCGCCCCTCCGGGATCGCCTCGCCCCCGAAATCGACGCCGCGGTCGCGGTGGCGCCCCGTGGTCAGGAAACGCACGACGTCCTCGAGGTCGTAGTACCCGCCGAACAGGACGGCGAAGTCGGCCAGGTGACCCGGCCGGTCGAGCGCCAGGAGGACCGGCCCGGCGGAGTAGCTGAAGCCGACGGCGCCGGTCGGGAGGGAGGGGCCGGAGCGCTGCCCGCCCGGCGCGGCGCCGCGCGCGGCCGCCGGCGGGCAGCGATCGAGCCGCCCGAGAGCGTCGAGGCCGGCGGCCACCTCGTCGATGTCCTGCGGCGCCACCCTGAGGGCGCGCATGCCTGGAAAGTCGGGGACGAGGACCAGGAAGCGGTGCCTTGCGAAGGCGGTGCCGAGGGCCACGAGGCGTGCGTCGTCCTTTCCGGCGTCCGCCAGGCCGTGGGCCAGGAGGAGGCGGGCCCGCGGCATCTCGCGCGGGTCGCAGTAGAGGTCGGCGCGCCGGCGCTCCCCGGCAGGACCGGCGTACTCCGTCGACCTCCGCTCGGGCGGCCTGGCCTCGACCGGACCCCTGCCGACCGCCCAGACATCGGCCAGGAGCGAGAGCGCCTCGCCCAGCCGGCGCCCCGGCGGGCTCAGGGCGTAGCCGAGGCAGATCAGGAGGATCAGGAGCAGCAACCCGGGCGCCCAGCGCCTCATCGCGGCCTCTTCTCTCGGACGGCGGCTCTCCGCGGCGACGGGAGCCCCTCCGCCCGGACGGATGCTACAATTCCGGCCGTTTCGGCACAACCGATCGCGGCCCGCCCCGGCGGGCCGCCCTTCACGGGGGTCACCCGACGATGTCCCTTCGACCGCCCCGCGTCCTGCTCCTCCTCGCCGCGCTCGCCGCGCCGCAACTCCGAACCGAGGCCGCCTCCGACTCCATCCTGATCAAGGGAGGAACGCTCCTCACCGTCACGCACGGAACGATCGAGCGGGGCGACGTCCTGATCCGCGACGGGCGGATCGCCGCGGTCGGCCGGAACCTCGAGGCCCCGGCCGGGGTGCGGGTGATCGACGCGACCGGGCGCTGCGTCCTCCCCGGCATCGTCGACACCCATTCGCACATGGGGGTCTATCCCTGGCCGGAGGTCGACGCCAACTCCGACGGCAACGAGATGACCGATCCCGTCACGCCGTCGATGCGCGCCGCCGACGCCGTCTGGACCGAGGATCCGGAGTTCGAGCGGGCGCGAGCCGGCGGCGTGACGACCGTGCAGATCATCCCGGGAAGCGGCAACCTGATCGGGGGCGAGGGGCTGACGGTGAAGCTGCGGGCGCACGCCGACGTCGGCCGGATGCTCTTCCAGGGAGCGCCGCGCGGGATCAAGATGGCGCTGGGCGAGAACCCGAAGCGGAGCTACGGCGCACGCGACAAGACTCCCTCGACCCGCATGGGAAACATGGCCCTGTTCCGGGACGCCTTCAACCAGGCGCGCAACTACAAGGCGAAGTGGGAGGCCTGGAGGAGCAAGAAGGAGGAGGACCGCGGCGCTCCTCCCGATCGCGACCTCAGGCTCGAGACGCTCGGCGACGTCCTCGACGGGAAGGTCCTGGTGCACGTCCACTCCTACCGCAAGGACGAGGTTCTCCAGTTCCTCGGAATCGCCGACGCCTACGGCTTCAAGGTGGCCTCGTTCCAGCACTGCCTCGATGGCTACAAGATCGCCGGGGAGCTTGCGCGGCGCGACATCGCCGTCGCCACCTTCGCGCACTCGTGGGGATACAAGGTCGAGGCCTGGGACGGCATCCCGCACAACGCCGCGGTCCTGGCCCGCAGCGGCGTGCGTGTCAGCATCCACTCCGACTCCGGGAACCTGGTGCAGCGGCTCTACACCGAGGCGGCGGTGGCGGCGCGCTACGGCCTCTCGGAGGAGGACGCCCTGCGGGCGATTACCCTAAACGCCGCCTCGGCCCTCGGGGTGGCCGACCGCATCGGCTCCCTCGACGCCGGCAAGGACGCGGATATCGCCATCTTCACGCGCCACCCGCTCGACGTCTACACCCTCGTGGAGAAAACGCTGATCGACGGCGCCGTCGTCTACGACCGTGGCTCGATCCCGACCGCGGCGCCGCTGCCTCCGACCCCGCCGCTGCCGAAGGGGCCCTCGGCTCCCCCTCCCGACGATCTCGTGCCCCCGCCCGCGCCGACGAACGAGGCGGGGCTCTACGCCGTGGTCGGCGGGACGGTCTACACCATGGCGGGGCCGCCGATCGAAAACGGCACGGTCATCGTGGAGAAGGGAGTCATCCGCGAGGTCGGGCCGGGCCTGAAGCCGCCCCAGCGGGCGACGATCATCTACGCGCACGGGCAGTCGGTCTTCCCCGGCTTCGTCGAGTCGCACTCGCACGTCGGCCTGTCGGAGATCGATCTCGTCGACGTGATGCGCGACGAGGACGAGGGGACCGATCCGATCCTGCCGCAGATGCGCGCCATGGACGCCTATTACACCGAGAGCGAGGTGATCCCGGTCACGCGACTGCACGGCATCACCGCCGCCTTCACCTCCCCGGGCGAGGGAAACCTGATCGGAGGCACCGGAGCCCTCGTCCGGCTCGACGGCCTCTCTCCCGAGCGGGCCCTCATCAAGGACGGCGCCGCGCTCGTCGTCAACCTGGGCGAGCCGCCCAAGGCGCGCTACGGGCCGCGCCACCAGTCCCCCGAGACCCGCATGGGAGTCGCCGCCCTCCTGCGCGACGCCTTCACCAAGGGGCGCGACTACCAGGCGAAGTGGGCCGACTACGAGCGCCGCCGATCGGCTTTCGCGCAGGGCGGCGCGAAGGGGGCGGCGGCCAGAGGTGGGAAGGGCAAATCGAGCGAGCCGCCCTCGCCCCCCGACCGCGACCTCAAGATGGAAGCGCTCCTGCCGGCGCTCGAGGGAAAAATGCCGGTCCTGGCGCGCGCCCACCGGGTCGACGACATCCTCACGGCGGTGCGTCTGGCGGACGAGTTTCATCTCAAGTTGATCCTGAGCCATGGCACGGAAGCCTATAAGGTCGCGGACCTTCTCGCCGCCAGGAACATCCCGGTCGTGGTCGGTCCGGTCACCACCCAGCCGGACAGGATCGAGACGCAGGGAGCGGTCTACGACAACGCCGCCCGCCTGCACCGGGCGGGGGTGAAGATCGCCATCCAGACCGGCGAGACGCTCGACTCGAGGATGCTCCCCTTCGAGGCCGGTCTGGCGGTCGCGTACGGCCTGCCGTGGGAGCAGGCGATCCGCGCCATCACCGTCAACCCCGCCGAGATCTTCGGCGTCGCCGACCGGATCGGCAGCCTCCGTCCGGGGCTCGAGGCCGATCTGATCGTCACCCAGGGCGATCCCCTTCAGCCTCTGTCGCGCCTGATTCATCTGATGATCGCGGGCCGGCCGGTTCCGCTGACCAGCCGGCAGACCGACCTCTACGCCAGGTGGAGGCACGAGGCGGCACGGTGAGGACGCGATGAGCACGGCGCCGGCGATCGATCCGGTCTGCGGCATGCAGATCGATCCACGGCGCGCCGCCGCGCCCCTGGAGCACCAGGGCCGCACCTACCTTTTCTGCTGCGATGGCTGCCGGGACGCCTTCCGTGCCGATCCCGCGAAGTATCTCGCCCCATCCCAGCCACCCTCCACGACACCGGCCCCGTCAGGGAAGGGCTTCGGCGCGCGGGCGACCCGATACACCTGCCCCATGCACCCCGAGGTGGTGCGCGATCGCCCCGGCCCCTGCCCCCTCTGCGGTATGGCCCTCGAGCCGGTCGTCGCTTCCGCCGAGGAGGAGGAGAACCCGGAACTGCGCGACATGACGCGGCGCTTCTGGATCGGCGTCCTCCTGACCGTGCCGCTCCTCCTCCTGGCGATGTCCGAGATGATCCCGGACGCGGGCGGCCCGGGAGAGCGGCGAGGCTGGGCGTCTGTCCTCGCGGATCTCCCGCGCGGCCCGCTCGCCTTCCTCCAGGCGGCGCTCGCCACCCCTGTCGTGCTCTACTGCGGCTGGCCGTTCTTCGAGCGGGCCCTGGCCTCGATCGTCAACCGCAGCCTCAACATGTTCACGCTGATCGCTCTCGGCACCGGGACCTCCTACCTTTACAGCCTGGCCGCGACGATCGCCCCCGACGCCTTTCCGGCCGCCCTGCGGGAGCACGGCGGCCGCGTGGCGGTCTACTTCGAGACGGCGGCGGTGATCACCGTCCTCGTCCTCCTGGGGCAGGTGCTCGAGCTGCGGGCCCGCCGGAGAACCGGCGGCGCCATCCGCGCGCTCCTCCGGCTGGCGCCCCCCGTGGCGCGGCGGCTGTGCGACGACGGCTCGGACGAGGAGGTCCCGCTCGAGCGGGTGCGCCCCGGCGATCGGCTGCGCGTGCGACCCGGCGAGAAGGTTCCGGTCGACGGTGTCGTGCTCGAGGGGCGGAGCAGCGTCGACGAGTCGCTCGTGACCGGCGAGTCGATCCCGATCGCGAAGGGACCCGGCGACCGGCTGATCGGGGCGACCGTCAACGGCACCGGCGGCCTCCTGATGCGCGCCGAACGGGTCGGCTCCGACACGCTGCTCGCTCGGATCGTCCGCCTGGTCGGCGAGGCGCAACGCAGCCGCGCCCCGATCCAGCGGCTGGCCGACGCCGTCTCCGCCTGGTTCGTCCCCGCCGTCATCCTGGTCGCCGCCCTCGCCTTCGCCGTCTGGGTCCTGGTCGGGCCGGAGCCGCGGCTGGCCCACGCCGTGGTCAGCGCCGTGGCGGTCCTGATCATCGCCTGCCCCTGCGCCCTGGGGCTCGCGACGCCGATGTCGATCATGGTCGGCACGGGCCGCGGCGCGCTCGCGGGCGTCCTGATCCGCGACGCCGCCACCCTCGAGATCATGGAGAGGGTCGACACGCTGGTCGTGGACAAGACCGGGACGCTGACCGAGGGACGGCCGCGCCTCGAGACCCTCCTGGCGCCTCCCGCTCAGGGCGAGGACGACCTCCTGCGCCTCGCCGCGTCGCTCGAGCGTGGCAGCGAGCACCCGCTGGCGGCGGCGATCGTCGAGGCGGCGGCGGGCCGCGGCCTGGCGCTCGCGAGCCCGTCCCGCGTCCAGTCGCTCACCGGGCAGGGAGTCTCGGGCACCGTCGAGGGGCGCGCGGTCGCGCTCGGGAACGAGACGTTCCTCCGGAGCCTCGGCGCCGATACGGCCGAGGGGGATCTGGCGCGAAGGGCCGAGTCGCTGCGCGGCTCGGGCCAGACGGTGGTCTTCGTGGCCGTGGACGGGAAGGCGGCGGGGCTTCTCGGCGTCACCGATCCGGTCAAGCCGTCCGCCCCCGAGGCGATCGCCTCCCTGCGGCGCGAGGGAGTGCGCGTCGTCATGCTGACCGGCGACAGCCGCGCCACGGCCGAGGCGGTGGCGCGCCGGGTCGGGATCGGCGAGGTGGAGGCGGAGGTGCCGCCGGATCGCAAGGCCGAGGTGGTGCGGCGGCTCCAGGAGCAGGGCCGCGTCGTGGCGATGGCGGGGGACGGGATCAACGACGCCCCGGCCCTCGCCCGCGCCGACGTCGGCATCGCCATGGGGACCGGGGCCGACATCGCCATGGAGAGCGCCGGCATCACGCTTCTCAAGGGGGACCTGCGCGGCATCGTCCGGGCCCGCCGCCTGAGCCGCGCGGCGATGCGCAACATCCGGCAGAACCTCGTCCTCGCCTTCGCCTACAACGTCGTCTGCGTGCCGGTGGCGGCGGGGCTGCTCTACCCCTCCTTCGGCATTCTGCTGAGCCCGATGATCGCGTCGGCCGCCATGAGCCTCAGCTCCGTGACGGTGATCGCCAACGCGCTCCGCCTCCGCCGGGCGCCCCTCTAGGAGCCCGCGGGGCCCAGGGACGAGCCCGGCCATTTCCGCCGGACCCGCACACAGGCTAGAATGCCGCCCGCCATGCTCGCATTCGACCTCTGCGTCATCGGGACCGGGCCCGCCGGCCAGCGCGCCGCCGTGCAGGCCGCCAAGCTCGGGAGGCGGGTCGGGCTGTGCGAGCGGCGCGAGGTGGTCGGCGGAGTCAGCATCAACACCGGGACGATCCCGTCCAAGACCTTCCGGGAGGCGGTCCTCTACCTGACCGGCTTCGCCCAGCGCGGCGTCTACGGATCCTCCTACGCCCTGAAGGAGCGGATCACGATGCGGGATCTGCTCCTGCGCTGCGAGCACGTCATCAAGCGCGAGATCGAGGTGATCCGGGATCAGATGCGGCGCAACGGCATCACCCTCATCTCGGGCACCGCCCGCTTCCTCGATCCCCATACGCTCGACGTCGAGGGCGTCCAGGGCACGACGCGGGTCCGCGCGGACGTCGTGGTGATCGCCTCCGGCACCGAGGCCGCCACGCCCGAGGGGGTGGCGGTCGACGGGCAGACGATCATCACCTCGGACGACATCCTCCAGCTCAAGGACCTGCCGCGTACCATGACGGTCGTCGGCGCCGGCGTCATCGGGCTCGAATACGCGTCGATCTTCGCCGCGCTGGGCGTCGAGGTGTCGCTGGTCGACAAGAGACCGCGCCTCCTGGAATTCGTCGACGGCGAGATCATCGAGTCGCTGTCCTACCAGATGCGCAACATGAACTGCACCTTTCGCCTGAACGAGGAGGTCGCCTCGGTTCGGGTCGAAGGGCCGCGCCGCGCCGTGGCGGTCCTCAAGTCCGGCAAGAAGATCGTCTCCGATCTCCTGCTCTACTCGATCGGCCGGGTCGGGGCCACCGCCTTGCTGAACCTCGCCGCCGCGGGGCTCAAGGCCGACGAGCGCGGCCGCCTCAAAGTCAACGACCACTACCAGACGACCCAGGCGTACATCTACGCCGTCGGCGACGTCATCGGCTTCCCGGCGCTCGCCTCGACCTCGATGGAGCAGGGACGCCTGGCCGCCTGCCACGCCTTCGGGGCCGCCTGCTCGTCGCTCCCGCACCTCTTCCCCTACGGCATCTACTCCATCCCGGAGATCTCGATGGTCGGCCGGAACGAGGAGGAGCTGACGGCGGCGGGGGTCCCGTACGAGATCGGCGTGGCGCGCTACAAGGAGATCGCCCGCGGCGCCATCCTGGGGGACGACTCGGGCCTGCTCAAGATCCTGTTCCACCGCGAGACCCGGAGGATCCTCGGCGTCCACATCATCGGCACCGGCGCCACGGAGTTGGTGCACATCGGCCAGGCGGTCCTGGCCCACGACGGCACGATCGACTACTTCGTCAACAGCGTCTTCAACTACCCCACCTTCGCCGAGTGCTACAAGGTCGCCGCGCTCGACGGCTACAACAAGGTCGGGCCACCCCCGGCCACGGAGGACCCAACGTGAGAACACGTTCCTATTCGTCCAGCACCCGCACGACCGTCGCCACCCGTGCTCTCGTCCTGCCCGTCGCCCTGCTTGTTCTCGGCGCGGCCCCCGGCACGAGTCCCGCGGCCCCGGCCGCCGCTCGTCCCGCCGCTCCGGCCGCCGCGGGCGCCGGAGCCGCCCACGAGGAGCTCGCCCTCGGCGCGCGCGGACCGAGCTTCGCGCTCAAGGGGACCGATGGCGAGACCCACTCCCTCGAGTCGCTGAAGGGCACGAAGGGGACGGCGGTGATCTTCACCTGCAACACCTGCCCCTTCTCGCAGGGATACGAGGCGCGCCTCATCGCCCTCGCGAACGAGTACCGGCCGAAGGGGATCGGCTTCGTCGCCATCAACCCGAACGACGCCCGTTCCGTCCCCGGCGAGGCGTTCGACCTGATGGTGGCGCGCGCCAAGGAGAAGGGGTACCCCTTCCCCTACCTCGTCGACGAGACCCAGTCGGCCGCGGCGGCCTATGGCGCAAAGGTGACGCCGCACGTCTTCCTCATGGACGCCGACGGCACTCTCGTCTACCGCGGCCGCGTCGACGACTCGCTGGAGGAGGGCAAGGTCAAGGCGCGCGACTTCAAGGCCGCCCTCGATGCCATCGTCGCCGGCCAGGCGATCCCGGTCGCCGCCACGAAGGCGTTCGGCTGCAGCGTGAAGTGGGCGAAGAAGAGCGCCTAAGGTCTGCCGGCGCGCCGTGGGCCGCCCGCCGATGCCTAGCCTTCCTTGGCCGTCTTGTATTGAGGCACCTTGTCGAGGATGTCGTACCAGGAGGGCTTGCTGCGGACGAAGCCATGATACACCGGCTTCAGGTCGGTCGGGGTGTCGAGGGTCGAGGCCGAGATCTCGAGGAATTTGTTGTCGCCGTCGCCCCAGCAGGTGACGATCGACCCGCAGGACCGGCAGAAGGAGCGCTTGGTCCCGGGAGCCGCCTTGTAGGTCAGGATCTGGTCCTCCCCCTTCGTGAAGGTGAGCGCGCCCCGGGGGACGTCGATATAGGTGGCGAAGGCCGCGCCGTGGCTCTTGCGGCAGTCGGTGCAGTAGCAGTTGGACATCGGGCCGATCGTGCCCTTGATCTGGTAGGTCACCCGCCCACAGAGGCAGGATCCCTTGTGCGTCTCCCCGGCTGGCATCGTCGCCTCCCCTTCCCGCGTCAGTATCCGCCCGTCGTTTCGCTGCGGGACTGGCACGAGGCTATCGCCGCGGACGCGCGGGTGTCAAGATTCCCCGGACTCCCGGGTTTTCGTTGATCCTGCCGAACGCCATCCGTTATAGACTCCGCCCGGCGGAGGACGGAGCCAGCCGCCCTTTTCGGCGGGCGAGGCGTCGCGCCTCGCGTCCTGCGGGAGATGCGGGATGTTCGTATCCAAGAAGATCTTCCTGACCAAGGGGGTCGGGAGGCACAAGGAGAAGCTGAACTCCTTCGAGATGGCGTTGCGGGACGCCGGGATCGCGTACTACAACCTCGTCCGGGTGAGCAGCATCTTCCCGCCCGGGTGCAAGATCATTCCGAAGGCGCAGGGGCTCAAGTACCTGAGGGTGGGCGAGGTGGTCTTCTGCGTCATGAGCCAGGCGGAGACGAACGAGCCGCACCGGCTCATCGCCGCCTCGATCGGCATCGCCATCCCCGGGAAGCCGGGACGGAACGGCTACCTGAGCGAGCACCACTCCTACGGGCAGACCGAGGAGGTGGCGGGAGACTACGCCGAGGACCTGGCGGCGCAGATGCTGGCGACGATCTCGGGGGTCGAGTTCGACCCCGAGACCTCCTACGACGAGCGCAAGGAAATCTGGAAGATCAGCAGCGAGATCTACCGCACCATCAACGTCACCCAGTCCGCGGTCGGCGACAAGCGGGGCTGGTGGACCACGGTCGTGGGGGCGGCCGTCCTGATCCCTTCCTGAAGACCATGAGCACGCGCCACCCCGGCCCCCTCAGCTACGGCGGGCTCGACCCGAGCGACAGCGCCCTCGAGAGGGCGCGCATCGTCATGATCCCGGTCCCCTACGATCGGACCGCCTCCTACCAGAAGGGGATGGCGGAGGGGCCCCGCGCTCTCCTCGAGGCCTCGACCCACATGGAGCTGTACGACGACGAGCTCCAGGTCGAGCCCTACACCGTCGGCATCCACACCACGGCGCCGGTCTCGGGGAATGACGACGCGCCCGAGGAGATGGTCGGGAAGGTCGAGGAGGCGACCGCGCGCTTCCTGGCGATGGGGAAGATGCCGGTGGTGCTCGGCGGCGAGCACAGCGTCTCGGTCGGGGCGATCCGCGCCTACCACAGGACCTACCCGAACCTGTCGGTGGTCCAGCTCGACGCCCACGGCGACCTCAGGCAGTCATTCGAGGGGTCGATCTACAACCACGCCTGCATCATGCGGAGGGTGGTCGACCTCGGCATCCCGACGGTCCAGCTCGGCATCCGGAGCCTCAGCCGCGAGGAGGCCGACCTCATCCGGGAGAAGCGGCTGGCGGTCGTCCCCGCCGCCGATTTCATCAGGCGGCCCGAGACCGCACTGGAGGCGGTTGACCGCCTGACCGGCGAGATATACCTTACCGTCGACGTCGATTACTTCGACCCGGCCATCATGCCGGCCACCGGGACACCCGAGCCGGGGGGCCCCGGCTGGTACGAGACGCTGTCGTTCCTCCGCGAGCTCTGCCGGCGGAGGAACGTGGTCGGCTTCGACGTCAACGAACTGCGGCCCATGGAGGACGACAAGGCCTCCGACTTCCTGGCGGCGAAGCTGGTCTACAAGGTGATCGCCTACCGCTTCTTCGCCGACGGACGCCGCGCCGACTGAGCCTCCGCCGGGGCGCGGACCGAGGAGCAGCACCGGATGAGCACCCCCAACAGCAACAAGAGGAACGGGACGGACAAGTCGGGGCTCGACAAGCCGACCACGGACAAGGTGGTGGCGGCCGGGGCCAAGGCGCGCATCGACATGCTCGCCTGCGACATTCCCTCCGAGCTGCCGATCATCCCGCTCGCCTCCACGGTCGTCTTCCCGCAGATGGTCGTCAACCTGCAGGTGGTCCGCAAGAAGAACCTGAACCTGATCCGCGACATGGAGCCCGAGGCGATCATCGGCCTCGTAGTCCAGAAGAGCAGCTCGATCGACGTCCCGCCGATCGAGGACCTGTCGCAGATCGGGGTGGCGGCCCGCCTGGTCAACAAGCTGAACGTCTCGGGCAACACCATCCAGATCATCCTCCTGGGCCTGCGGCGCTTCCGCATCGCCCAGTACCTCCAGACCGAGCCGTACCTGCGCGCCCGCGTCGCCTGCATCGACGAGAAGGAGGACGAGTCGATGGAGGCGAATCTCCTCATGGGGAACACCCTGCACCTGCTGGAGAACCTGATCCAGCTCGACGCGCGCGTTCCGGGCGAGATCCTGAACCTCATCAAGAACAACCTGACGGGCCCCGGGAACCTGGCCGACCAGGTGGCCAACCACCTGAACTTCGAGCTGGAGGAGAAGAAGGAGATCCTGCAGACCATCAACCCGATCGACCGCCTGAAGGTGGCGATCCGGCTGATTGAGAAGACGATCGGCCTGGCCAAGGCCGGCCAGGAGATCAAGGAGCAGACCGAGGACGAGATCCGCAAGGCGCAGCGGGAGTTCTTCCTGCGCGAGCAGCTCAAGGTGATCCGCAAGGAGCTGGGCGAGGAGAGCGAGTCGGCCGCCGCCGTCAAGGAGCTGCGCGACAAGATCGACAAGGCCGGGCTTCCCGAGGAGGCGCGCAAGGAGGCCGAGAAGGAGCTGGGGCGGCTGGAGATGGTGAACCCGGCCTCGGCCGAGTACACCGTCATCACCACCTACCTCGACTGGCTCGCCACCCTCCCCTGGTCGATCGCCACCGAGGATCGTCTCGATGTGCGCGAGGCGGCCAAGATCCTCGACCGCGACCACTACGATCTCGAGAAGGTCAAGGACCGGATCCTCGAGTTCCTGGCGGTGCGCCAGCTCAAGAAAGACATGAAGGGGCCGATCCTCTGCTTCTACGGGCCGCCGGGGACCGGCAAGACCTCTCTCGGCCGCTCGATCGCCGAGGCGCTGGGACGCAAGTTCGTCCGGATGAGCGTCGGCGGGATGCGGGACGAGGCCGAGATCCGCGGCCACCGGCGCACCTACGTCGGGGCGATGCCGGGGAAGGTCCTGCAGTCGCTGCGGCGCGCCGGATCCCGGAACCCGCTCTTCATGATCGACGAGGTCGACAAGATCGGCATGGACTTCCGCGGGGACCCGGCGTCGGCGCTCCTCGAGGTGCTCGACCCCGAGCAGAACTTCGGATTCACCGACCTGTACCTCGATCTGCCGTTCGACCTGTCCCGGGTGATGTTCATCACCACCGCGAACCGCCTGGACACGATTCCCGATCCGCTGCGCGACCGGATGGAGATCCTCCACCTCCCCGGGTACGTGGAGGAGGAGAAGCTCGACATCGCGCGCCAGTACCTCGTGCCGCGGCAGATCGAGGGACACGGCCTGACGAACGCGATAATCACCATCACCGACGAGGCGGTGAGCGACATCATCCGCGGCTACACCTCCGACTCCGGCCTCCGGAAGCTGGAGCAGCAGATCGCCACGATCTGCCGCAAGGTGGCCAAGGAGATCGCCATGGGGAGGACCAAGGCGCACGCGGTCGGCCCCAAGGACCTGCAGGCCTTCCTCGGGCCCATCATCTACATCCCGGAGGTGGCGGAGCGGAGCGACGAGATCGGCGTCGCCACCGGCCTCGCCTGGACCTCCTCGGGCGGCGAGATCCTGTTCGTCGAGGTCACCCGGATGAAGGGGAACGGCGGCCTGACGATCACCGGGCAGCTCGGCGACGTCATGAAGGAGTCGGCGCAGGCCGCGCTGTCGTACGTGAAGGCGCACGCCCGGGCTCTCGGGATCGACGAGGACGGCTTTGAGAAGGTCGACATCCACATCCATGTTCCGGCCGGCGCCATCCCCAAGGACGGCCCCTCGGCGGGCGTGACCATCGCCACCGCCCTGGCATCGCTCATGTCGCAGCGCCCCGTGCGGCACGACATCGCCATGACCGGCGAGATCACCCTGCGAGGCAAGGTGCTGCCGGTCGGCGGTGTCAAGGAGAAGATCCTGGCGGCGCGGCGAGCAGGCATCACCACCATCCTCATGCCGGCCAAGAACGAGAAAGACCTCGTCGACATCCCGGCCCACATCCGGAAGCAGCTGAAGCTGGTCTTCGTGCGGGAGATCTCCGAGGTGCTGGCGGCGGCGATCTCCTCGATCGTCATCGCCCCGACCGAGGCGATCGCCGGCGAGGCGCGCCGGGCGCGCGCCCGCGATGGGGGGGCGAAGCGGCGCGACCGGGTGCGGCCGCGGGCCGCCGCGGTCGGCGGCGGGCGCTCTCCCCGCTAGCCCGCGGCCCGGAGCATCGTCGTGGCTCGGTCGGGCCCAGCCTCCCGGCGACGGCGCCGGATCAAAGGATTGCCGGGCGTTCGCCTGCCGCTCCCCCGCAAGCCGCCGCAGCGCCACGAGGACCCCAGGCGCAAGCCCCCCAAGCACCGCAGGCGCATCACTGGTGACGACTCGGGCAAGAGCGGGATCTAATCCGGTCGGCCAGTCCGAAGCGGGTGGTGGAGCGTGGGGGGATCGAACCCCCGACCTCAAGACTGCCAGCCTTGCGCTCTCCCAGCTGAGCTAACGCCCCACACGAGCTCGAGGGGCGCGTACTATAACACGCGCTCGAAAAGAGGGTCAACGCGCGCGCGGTCGTGTGGGCGGTCCGCGGGACGCATGCTAGGATGATTCGCCTTCGATCGGCCGCCCGGAGAAGGAGGATCGATGAGACTCCAACGCCTGGTCCCAGCCCTGATCGTCTTCGCCCTCGCGTCGGCGATGGCCGCGCCGGCGCTCGCGCAGTACCGCCGGCCGTACCGCACCCGCACCTTCGAGCACGGCTACGAATGGAGTTTCCTCCCCACATTCACGCAGTTCCAGAGCAAGGAGGACCTGGACGACGACTTCGGCTTCGGCGCGCGGTTCGGTTACCTGTACACGCCGCACCACGAGATCGAGTTTCTCTGGAGCAACGTCTCGACGAACGACAGCTTCTTCACTTCGGACCACGTCGACCTCAACAACTTCCAGGTGGCCTACGTCTACAACTTCACCAAGAGGGACGTCGTCCCGTACCTCACCGCTGCTCTCGGCTTCCTGCACACGGATGACCACGACCTGGGGACCGAGACGGACTTCGACTCGAGCCTCGGGGGAGGAGTGCGGTTCTTCCTCGGGCGCGCCGTCTACGTCCGCTTCGAGGGGAAGCGAGAGTTCTTCAAAGGTGACGGCCGCGTCTTCGCCGATGGCGAGAGGTTTCATCACGACGAGATTTCGTTCGGCATCGGCTGGCGGCTCGGCGCGCCGTAGGCTCTCGGCGGCTCAGTTGATGTAGCCGAGGGAGCGCAGCCGCTCCAGGACGTTGCGATCGAGGTCCGACGCGTCCGGCCCTGCCGGCGCGGCCGGCAGATCGTAGCTCTCGACGAAGCGGGGCGGGTGGTCGAGGGCGAAGCGCGGATCGAGCGCCTCGTCCATGACGTGCCCCTCCAGGTCCATGGCGATCGGTGCCCCGAGGAGGTCGCAGACCGTCGGCAGGACGTCGAGGAGACCCGCCTCCCCCTTCAGCCGCGCGCCGCGGCGCGCGCCGCGTCCCCAGATCGCAACGATCCCCTCGAGACGGTGATGCCCCGAGGTGTTCGGGCGGCCGGGAAGGAGGACCGGCTTGAAGCCGTGATCGGAGAGGACGACGAGGGTGTCGTCCTGGCCGATCCGCTGGAGGTACTCCCCCACCAGCCCGTCGACGTAGACGTAGTACTCGTCGATCACCTTCCCGAGGACGGCGGCCTCCTCGGGGCGCACCCGATAATCGAGCGCCTCCGGGTTGGCGAACTTCCAGAAGCGGTGCGACGCCACGTCGACGCCGCCGAAGTAGACGGCGAAGAGATCGACCGCGTACTTTTCGAAGAGACCGAGCCCGATGCGGCGGTAGGTCTCGTCGCAGGCGAGGCTCCAGAGGAACCCCTCCACGCACTCGCGATCGTCCCCGGGCAGGCGCGCGACCCGCGCGGGGTCGTAGAAGCGGCGCACGGTGGCGCCGTCCAGGTCCGCGGGCCTCACCTTGAGAGGATCGACCTCGTCGATGAGCCCCTCGGGGAAGGTCTGGCGCGGGATCCCCGAGACGATCGTCCCCTTCAACGGACGGCCGGTCGACCAGTTGTAGATATAAGGAAGGTAGGAGGAGACGATGTAGCCGTCGACCGGCTCGGCCGGCCAGGTGACGAGCCAGCCGACGACACCGACCTTGAGGCCGTACTTCGGCAGGATGTTCCAGAAGGCCGGAGCGCGGCGCATCGTGCTCGTGACCGGGCGCACCTCCTTGACGCCCGCGCGCCCTGCCTCTTCTCCCGCCGCGTCGGGCGCGCCGACCACGAAGCCATGGATGCCGTGCCGCTCGGGGCCGACGCCGGTCGCGATGGTCGTCCACAGGGACGGCGAGGCGGAGGGCTCCATCGATCGCAGCACCCCCGTCGTCCCCTCGCGGATCAGTCGGCCGAAGGCCGGCATCCTGCCGCGGTCGACGAGCGGCTGGATCACCCGCCAGTCGGCGCCGTCGATGCCGACGATCACCACCCGGCCCCTCCGCCCCGCTCCCGGCTGGCCGGCGGGGCCGCCCGCCGACGGAGCGGCGCCGCGGTCCTTGGCCGTCCCGGCTTCGCGACCGCCGCACGCCGCGAGGATCGCGACGCCGCAGCCGAATAGCAGCGGGACGATGCGGGCCGCGGCGCGGGCGGCGCGCCCGCGAGGCGTCAGCAGGCGTTCTCGATGCACTTCGAGGCGATGGGACCCTTCGAATTGTAGGCCGCGCAGGTCGTGCCGGTGTTCTTCACGCAGATGAACTTGAGGGTCTTCGGATCGGTGGCGCAGGCCCGGTTCTCGCAACCGGGGCCGGCCAGGGCCGATCCCACGGTCAGGTTCGCGAGGGGCGAGACATAGGGGCCGCTCGGGCGCCCGCCCGGAGCGACGATGATCGAGAGAAGCGTGAGCCCGGAAACGACGACCAGGAGCCGGGACGTGAACCCAACCGATCTGCGCATCGGGACCTCCTCGGGAGCATCGAGCGTTCTTGCGGTGCCCGCGCAGTATATCGCGGGAGCTCCCGGCCCGGCTATGAGGCGGCCTCCTTGCGGCGCGCGCGGGCTCGGCACGATGGTCCGGCGTTGACCCTACGGCGGGTTGGCGGTACAGTCATGGTGGCTTGGCCCGGAGAAGGCACGCGAACATCCGGTCTCGAAAGGAGGGGAACGACGTGAAGAGAGTCCTGAGAGGCCTCGCGCTCGTCGCCGTGCTCGTGAGTCTCGCGGTGCTCGCCCTGCCGACCAGCACGACGGCGGGCTCTTCGCCCGCGTCGCAGCAGCAGATCGTGGCGCACGGCGAGGACGGCGTCGCGGCGATCAAGTACGTCTGCCACCGGAATTTCGAGGGGTGCGTCAACTCGACGATCCACGGCTGCAAGGGCCCCTGCTGAGCCCGCGGAGCGCCGCGCCCCACGCGACGCTCCCGGCCTCCCTCCCGCCTCGCCCGCGATCGGCGGCGCGCTACGTCGAGGGCCGCGCCTCGAACTCGTCCTCGATCTCGCCGAAGATCTCCTCGATGATGTCCTCCATCGTCAGGATGCCGGTCGCCCGCCCCTGAGCGTTGACGACCGCCGCCATGTGCAGGCGCCGGCGACGCATCTCGCGCAGCACGGCGTCGATCCGGCGGTCCTCCGGGACGCGCAGCAGCTCCTTGATGACGTCCGACGCCCCCATCCGATCGGTGTCCTTCTCGCTCAGCAGGGCGAGCGCCTTCAGGTTGATCACGCCCACCAGGTCCTGCTTGCTCGCGTCGTACACCGGGTAGCGTGTGTGCTTCTCGGCGCGCGCCACCTCGAGGTTCGCGTCGACCGATCGAGCGAGCGACCAGGTGATGACGCGCTCCAGCGGGACCATGACGTCGCGCGCCGTGCGGTCGGCGAAGCGGGTGGCCCGCTCCATGATCTCCGCCTCGCTCGGCGTGATGACCCCGCTGCGGATCGAGTCGGCGAAGAGGATCCGGAGCTCGTTCTCGGAGATCGCCGGCTCCTCGGTCTGGCGCATCCCCAGGAGGCGCAGCACGCCGGAGGCGGAGACGTTGAGGAGCCAGAGTGCCGGGTAGAAGATCCGCCGGAAGACGATGAGAGGCAGGGCGGCGAGACGGGCGATGCGGCCCGGCTTGCGGATGGCCAGCGACTTGGGGACCAGCTCCCCGAGGACGATGTGCAGCACGGTGATGATGGCGAAGGCGAGCGTCAGGGCGACGCTGCGGGCCGCCGCTTCGCCCCACGGCCCCAGCGCCGCGACGAGGACCGGCTGCAGCAATCCGGTGAACGCCTCCTCACCGACCCAGCCGAGCCCCAGGCTGACCATGGTGATGCCGAGCTGGAAGGCCGAGAGGTACTGTTCGAGATGCGACACGACCTCCCGGGCCCGCGCCGATCCGGGGAGCCCGATCGTCGCCATCTCCTCGATGCGGGTCGCCCGCACCTTGACGAAGGCGAACTCGGCGGCGACGAAGAAGGCGTTACCGCCGACCAGCACGAGGGCCAGGGCCAGGTAGAGCGGCACGTGCATTTCCATCGTCGCCTCTCCCTAGAGCTTGACGTACTCCGGGCCGCCGCCCCCTTCGGGCGGCACCCAGGTGATGATCTGGTAGGGGTCCATGATGTCGCAGGTCTTGCAGTGGACGCAGTTGCTGGCGTTGATCTGCAGGCGGAGACCGCCCCCGTCCTTCGGGACCATCTCGTAGACCGCGGCGGGGCAGAAGTGCCGGCAGGGGTTGCCGTACTCCTCCCGGCAGCGCGTCTCGCAGATGGACGTGTCGGCCACGTGCAGGTGGGACGGCTGGTCCTCATCGTGCTTCGTGCCGGAGTGGAAGACGTCGGTCAGCTTGTCGAAGGTCAGCGACGCGTCGTATCTCGGCGGCTCCTCGGGCGGTGGCGAGGCTCCGAACTGCCGCTGCAGGGTGCGCATGCGGGCGTGCCCCGGCTCGACCGGCAGCGGATCGCGCAGGCCGCGCCCCCCGGTCGCCATCTGCAGGGCCGAGTGCAGGAGGCCCGGCAGGAG